>Ga0190367_1000488_pt1 | contig 28809 bp, 30 predicted proteins | sample 4872181011_MG_FD_171838 | JGI IMG/M metagenome (GOLD analysis project Ga0190367, IMG submission 171838) | Hydrothermal vent microbial mat bacterial communities from Southern Trench, Guaymas Basin, Mexico - 4872-18-10-11_MG | ecosystem: Environmental > Aquatic > Marine > Hydrothermal vents >...
CCTGAGGGTAGGTTAGCCACGTGTTACTGAGCCGTGCGCCGCCCCCTCCCATGGCTGAGGGGGCAGACTCGCATGGCTTAGTCTCACCCCGATAGCAGTCGGGTCCGGCAGGATCAACCGGGGTTGACGGCCGCTTAGGCGGGGTCATACCACCTGGTCTATCGCGTAACGTGGAGGTATTGGCTTAGAGCCCGCGTAGGACTTGAATATGCTTGACGGTGTTCCTCGTCAAGCTTATTCAAGTCCCCATCTTTTTCCCGCAGCTGGAGAGCGACCGTTCATCCACCGGGGCTAAGCCCCTTGTCGCGGTCAGCGCCGCCGGGCTGCTGCGGGATTCAAGAGTTATTAGGCAATATCTACTCTTTACCAGCCCTAATATAATGCTTACGCTTGAATGCGCTTAAGCAGTCCTTTATACACGTAGGTTTAGCTTCTCTGCTATTTACCACATTTAAGTTAAACCTCTTTTAGCTCCTTGGTTTCTTCGTTAACACGTTCGTATACACCCTGTTACGTTTTTCTAAAAGGAGCTTCTTGGTTCCATTAGATGTTTGTTGGTGGACCGGGCGGGATTTGAACCCGCGACCTCTGCCGTGCGAGGGCAGCGATCTTCCAGCTGATCTACCGGCCCCCAATGTCTCAGTAATTCATGTGGCTTTTATTTTTTACCGATGTTTAATGTGATATCAAGGAAAGCTTTTAAGCTGTTTCGTTTTTAATTTCTTTTTGCGTGGGCTCGTAGCTCAGCCTGGTTAGAGCACCCGGCTGATAACCGGGTGGTCCGGGGTTCAAATCCCCGCGGGCCCACCAACCCTCATTTTCACTCCTAAAAAACTCTTTTCAGCTTGTATTTGGCCTTAGTAAAGGTGAGCATTTTTAGGTGATGGGCTTATGCATAAGCCTGTACATGGTGGCGACGTGTGGCCTTACATTACTCAACGTAGGATATTGGATTTTAGTTCAAATGTAAACCCCCTAGGTCCTCCTAAAGAGGTTATTGAGGCTTTGCTAAGTGAGCTCTGGAGAGTGCAGTATTATCCTGATCCTGAATGTTCAGAGCTTAGGACGCGAATAGCAGAGATAGAGGCTATTTCTCCGGAAAACGTGCTTGTCTGCAATGGATCTATGGAAGCAATATACCTTTTTTCAAGCGTTTTTCTACGTGGAAAAACAGCTCTCGTATTTAACCCGACGTTTGAGGAATACGAAGCGTCAGCTAGAGCATATGATGCGAGGGTAGTTAACGTCTTTTTAGGTCCTAAATATAGCTTAACATATCACTTAGTAAAAGAGAAACTTCAAGCTTTAAATGGCGTATCAGCCCTTTTTCTGTGCAATCCCAACAACCCTACAGGCTCCATCATTGAGCCAGATATTCTATCCGAGATTGCTCAGCTTACCTGTTCTTTAGGCGTAATGCTATTTATCGACGAGACATTTATTGACTTCCTATCAGCTAATTTGAGATTGAGGGCCGCTGAACTTTTAGGCTATTCGAATGTTGTTATAGCTAGGTCGATGACGAAGTCCTACTGCTTACCGGGTCTAAGAATAGGCTACTGTATAGCTTCGCGTGAAGTGATAGAGCGGCTTAACGCCGTTAAGCCTACGTGGAGTGTTAACGCACTAGCTCAATTAGCAGCGATTAAAGCTCTTGAAAGTAGTGAAAAATATCTTGAGAAGTCCAGGAAGATTATTGAGTCTGAAAAGCTTTTCCTAAGGGAGGCTTTCTCTAAAGGTGATAAAATAGTAGTGTATCCTTCATATGCTAATTTTCTACTGCTTGAGCTAAAAGAACACGACTCCGACGTGGTTAAACGGCAGTTATTGAAGAAGGGCATTTTAGTGAGATCCTGTTCCTCATTTAAAGGTCTAGGCCCTAGGTACTTGAGAATAGCAGTTAGGCTGAGATGGGAAAATGAGCTATTAGCGTTGTCCTTAAAGCAAGCTTTAGGCATGTAGGAGGAATGCCGTGTGTGCCATGTACCCAATTGGATGGAGTGGGTAAAAAACGGCGAGCTTTCTGGTCCGCTTAAATCTTGCGAGTATTATCCATGTCACTTTGAAGGTCAAGATTGCACTTGGTGTTACTGTCCGTTTTATCCATGCGGTGATTCTCGTACGGGAGGAAAGATAGTTTTAGGCAAGTTTAGTGGCCGTTTAGTATGGTCTTGTGAAGACTGTTATTGGATTCACATACCTGATGTGGCTAAACAGGTATTGGAGCGGTTAAAGTCATTAGTAAACGACGGAGTTAAACTTGAAAGAGATGTGTTAATTAACGTAAGAGAAGAAGTTTTAAGGAGTACTCCGCCTTGTTCAAGGCAGACTTAACAGCTTACCTTTTTCCAGCGCTAATTATTGTATTATCGCTTATCATCGACATAGCAGTCAATGACCCACCTAATAGATACCATCCAACAGCTTGGCTAGGTAAAGTAATCTCAGCGTTAACTCCTAAGTTTAAGGCAGATTCTTCAAAAATTGAGAAAGCTAACGGAGTATTGTTGGCAATCGTAACAATAGCGATATACGCTACTCCGATATACTTATTGGTGAGCCTATGTCATTTTAACTATTTCTTAGAAATAGTGGTCGCCGCTTTAGCGCTGAAAATCACTTTTGCGTTAAAGTGTATGGATAAGCATGTCCGACCAATAGCTACACATTTACAACACAACGACATATCTTCTGCTAGGCAAGCGGTCGCGTTGATTGTCAGGCGAGATGTGTCAGCCTTTAACACTCCTCTCATAACTTCAGCCGCGATAGAGTCTACTGCTGAGAGCATAGTTGACGGCTTTGCATCTCCTCTTTTCTACTACTCTCTATTTGGCATAGCCGGAGCAGCAATTTATAGAGCGATTAATACCTTAGATTCCATGGTTGGATACAAGGACCCATATTTCGTGAATATAGGGTGGTTTTCAGCTAAACTGGATACTTTAGCAAACTGGATACCTGCTAGACTCGCTACTATTATCTTGGCGTTCTCAGCTCTAGTTCTAGGGCTAGATTGGAGGAACAGCATTAGGATAGCTGTTCGCGACCATCGAAACACCGAGAGCTTAAATGCTGGCTGGATTATGTCAGCTATGGCTGGTGCACTTAATGTGCGCTTAGAGAAGCCTGGATACTACGTGTTAGGTAAAGAGCTACCGACGCCTAAAGATTCTCACATAGTGTTAGCTCTAAAGGTGATGTATGTGACCTGCATACTCTTTACAGCCTTTATTTGCATCCCCTTATCAATACTATTTAGCTACCTATGGATGTGGTTTTCATGTCTTTAAAAGTCGACTTGTTAAAGGATGCTCAACTTGAAGTTTTAAGAGAATTGCTAATAGTACGCCTAAACCATCCGTTTAAGGTCTTAAGTTCAGCTGTTTTAAACGGTGGGCTCACATATGCTGACGCGATAGTCAACGTAAACGTCCCTAAAGATTATGATCACCGTGACCCTAAGGGCTACATAGCTACAGTTTGTCTTAAGAAGGGGTTAAATCCCGAGAAAACTGTTGGCTTAATGACAGCTGTAGACATGTCAAATACATCATTTAAGATAGGGGCATGCGAAGATCTAAAGATAGCGGTTGTCACAACCGCGGGAACATCTAATGCTGTAGCTGCTGGAGACAGATATTCGCAGCAAACATTGTTGAATACGGTGAACATTATAGCTCTCGTAGACGGCGTGTTATCAGACTCTTGTCTTGTGGAATTAGTTAAAACAATTACAGAGGCTAAGACTTTTGCTTTCCGTGAACTTGATATTAGGAGCAAGATTTCTCGAAAACCTGCTACAGGTACGTCGACCGACTCCATAGTCATAGCGGTCTCACAGCAAGGAAGCTTTTGCGAATTCGCTGGAACAGCGACTCCTCTAGGACAATTAGCTAGTACGCTCACTTTAGAGGCTGTAAAAGAAGCTGTAGAAAAACAGGATAAGATAAGTCCCAAAAGACCAGTTCTTAAACGGCTTATAGAGCACGGCTTTCCTCTAAGTAGTTTTATTGAACAATCGCTTCAGCTTAATGATCGGAGACGAACGACATCTTCACAAGCTGAGAAATTATTAGAAGTTGTTTGCCAAGAGGAAGAGTTTGCCGCCATGTTATTAGCTTCAATAAGGCTAGATGAAGACATAGCTCTAGGTTGCGTACCAGATCGTGTTAAGGATGGGCTGCGGCGCAAAGCACCCTCGCTAATAAAGGCGCTAAACGCATTTTGTTTGGAAGCTCTTAAAGTCAAGCGACAAGCTAAATCCTCTAAAATTTTAGTTCTTGACGAATACCCGTTTACAAGCTCGTTTTTGCAAAGCGTTTTACATACAGTTGTGTTAAAGAAGGAAGAAGGCTTAGGAGAGAATGGTCTTGAAGAGGCTTAAAGCAGTACTAGCTTTTTTAAGCATAATCCCCGTCAAGCGAGAATGCTTTAATATCGAAGAAGTTGCTGAGAACATGCCGCTCTTCCCACTAATAGGGCTTTTCCTCGGCTTTATATTCGGCTTTTTTCACTATACAATGACCACCTTCCTAACGCCAGCATTAGCTGCCGCTTTAACGTTCATGTTAATAGAAGTGCTCACGGGTTTCCATCACATCGATGGGCTTTTAGACTTCGGCGATGGGGTTATGGCATATGGTCCTCCCGAAAAGAAGATAGCCGTAATGCATGATAAGCAAACAGGAGCAGGAGGATATACCCTAGCACTAACATACGCTCTCGTGTTAGTAGCTTGTCTAGCTTCAATAAGAAGACAAGACGCAATCTTGGTAATTGCCATAGCTGAGAGCTTCGCAAAGTTTTCAATGGTAATAGCAGCTCGCATAGGTAGATCAGCATATCCAGGGATTAACAAGTACTTTGTGTCAGCTATGAAGAGAAGAAATGCCATGTTAAAGGGCATCTTAGCACTATTACCTACGTTAGCAATACCTATCTTTCTTAATAAGCTGATACTCCTAGTGAAAATCTTAGCAGCATCAATGTTAGCGACAGCAATTATTTTAGCGATATCAAATAGGCATTTCAACGGCGTTACTGGAGACGTATTCGGCGCTATAAACGAGTTAAGTAGAATGTCAGCCCTCGTGGCGGCTGTTTTACCATGAGGTATAGGCTCAAAGCTTTAGTAATGGCAGGTGGTAAAGGAGAAAGGCTATTTCCACGCGTTGGAGTCGAAAAACCTTTAGCGAAGATCTGCGGAAAACCCATAATCTTAAGAGTCATAGAGGCCTTAACTTCCTCAACTTCAATAAGCGAGGTCATAGTTGCCGTAAGCAGGCATACTCCAATGACTAAGAACTACGTATCATCACTAAACGTCAAAATACTAGAATCTCCTGGCGTTGGCTACCACGAAGACCTTAAACTAAGCTTAAAGACCTTGCCCCCAGCTACATACTTCATAACATCAGCTGACTTGCCCCTCATAACCCCAGATGATGTGGACTACATAATAAGCGAGTACTTTAAGCTAAGGAAACCTGCCTTAGCAGTTTTTATCATAGCTAAAGAGCTTAAGAGCGTTGGCGTTAAAGTTCGTCAAGAAGATATCTTCACGATAGAAGGGGTTGACGTTGTGCCAGCTGGAATAAACATAATTGATTCGCAGTACATAGATTTTGAGGAAATAGATCAAGCTAACCTAATACTAGCTAATGCACAGCACTTCATAAACGTTAATACAGAAGAGGAGCTACGCATAGCTGAAAAACTACTCTGTAAGACTTAGCCATACCTTAAGATCGCCGCGATCCCTCCAAAAGATCTCTTAAGGCTTTCCCCTTCCTCAGTATCCGAAGATATCACTTCTATGCGGGCGCCACCCTGCTCGGCTTGATCAGCTAAAACATCAACGAAGCCCTTAACTTCTTCAACATGGTAAGTGCCCGCGCACTTCTCACATTTACCCTCTAGCTTGCTAAGATCTAATGTCCCTCGAACCAACACCTCTTTAATGTCTCCACATTGTGAACAACGCAGTTTAACGCTCTTAATGTCGACGTCCCTTGAAACCAATACAAGCTTCACTTGACCTTGCCTAAGCTTTTCAAGAACTTCCTTCTCACCATACGTCACGAGCTCAGGTTTCTTAGCCAAGTAGTAGAGAAAGAGCTGTACAAGCTTTTTCTCATGAACATACTGAACATCCTTCAAGATATTCTTAGCTTTTTCGATAAGCTCGTAAACACCGGGTTCCCCAGTATACCCTAAATCAACAACGCCTAAGACCTTCTGTTTAAGCGTATAGTGTAGATAATCTCCTTCTGCAAATTCGTTCTTTGTAGGTCCTGGGCCACCTATAATAATACCCTTTAAGCCGGAAACTTGAAGAAAGATTTCATTTGCGTGCTCGCCAACTCTCTTGTAAAATTCATGAGCCATTTGCTCTATAATGCGCTCAAACCTCCTTGCAGATTGCCCGCCAGCGTCGTGTTTGCCAGGAACACCAGAAGTGATTGTTTCAACAATTTCAACACGCCTTCCCTTTAAAATAGCAAACGTAGCTTCGCTCCTATCCATAACGATTAGGCCATAAAATTCCTTTTCAGCTAAAAGCTCCTTCAAAGGCTCAAGGTAAAACTTGCTATCACATCTATATAGGTAGAGATTTATTGGCTCAGGCGGCTCTAGCACATAAGTCTCAATCTTCTCGGTCCCAGGACCGCCTTGAGGTATAGCGCCACAGAAAATAACAAGACCATTTTCAGGAGGTTTTTTGAACAACTTAAGCCTCTGCATAATGCTTTCAATAGCATCCTGAACATTTTTTCTCGTCGACTTAGACTTTATGTTGGCAGCCGTACCATATTCTTCTCTTAAGCTACTCATGACATCAGCTATTTGCCTACTTGGGGGTATGTAAAGTGAGATAAGCTCAGTACCTCTTCCTTCTTTTTTCTCAAGCTCTTCAATAAGCTTCTCAAGCTTGTAAAGTTCAAGCGATGAACGCTTCACGAAAGACCTCCTTAACAAAAGGCTTAAAATCAACTTTATATAATTTTACCCCTCCAAGCGATATAGAGAAAGGTGCTTTCTTAACATGAAGGTAGTGCTCAAACTTAGCGGACACCTACTTTTCCCATACATAACTCATGAAAAGATAACCGAATATGCTGAGGCGATGAAGAAAATTCTAAGCTTAGGTCATGAAGCACACGCAGTTGTAGGAGGAGGTATTCCTGCTAGACAATATATAGAGGCTGCAAGAAAGCTTGGCGTGGACGAGGCGTCATGTGATAAAATCGGCATATTGATTTCGCAGATTAACGCGATGCTACTGATTAAAGCTTTAGGAGATAAAGCTTACCATAGGGTGCCTCAAAACTTTGAAGAACTTGAGGAAGCTCTAGCATCTAAGAAAAGCGTGATATTAGGCGGTCTACAGCCTGGTCAGTCGACGAACGCCGTAGCTGCTCTATTAGCTGAAAGGCTAAAAGCTGACTTAATTATCTTTACGACGGACGTAGATGGAGTATATACCGAGGACCCTAAGATAAGTCCAGGAGCAAGGAAGATTGATGAGATATCTGTTAGGGAGCTAAAACGCTTAGTGCTTTTACACGAAGCTAAGGCTGGAGGTTATAAGCTCATGGATTTAGTAGCTTTAAGCATCATCGAGCGAGCTAAAATCCCCGCTGTTGTAATTAATGGTACTCAAACAGAAAACATATTTAAGGTCATTACAGGTGAAAAAATTGGTACAAAAATTACTCCGTGAGGGAAACTAGGTGTCTAAGAGGAAAGAGGAAAAGTGGGGACCTCATTCCCATTGTATAGTTTGTGGGGCTGCAATACCTGAAGGTAAGCGTTTTTGCTCAAAAGAATGTGAGGAAAAATACTATGAAAGTGAGCGAAAATATAAGAGAGCTCAAACCATGATGTTCATGACGCTCGTAGGCATAGTCGTACTCTTCATGGTATTCTACTTAATAGCCGTACCTCCTAGCTGAAAAAGATTTTAGCCTCTCACGTATATGGAATAGCTAGTAAAGCGGGGGTACCCTAGCCTGGTCTAAGGGGCGGGACTCAAGATTAGGATATGGGCTATCCCGTGGCGTAGGCCTTCGTGGGTTCAAATCCCACCCCCCGCACCATGCTCTTCAAAATTGGTAATAAAATTCAGGGTTTTTCATGTGTAAAAGTATTAGAGATTATGGCGCCGCGGGGAGGACTCGAACCTCCGACCCGGGGGTTTATGCGAGGAAAACCCCTTAACAGCCCCCTGCTCTACCATGCTGAGCTACCGCGGCTCATTTAAACATGTCCTTTAAAGCGATTTTTTAAGATTACGCTTTAAGCGGCTTCTTGAACTTCTTTTAACTTCTTTGGCAAGTATTTCTCAACTATTGCTGCCAAACCATGAGCGCTAAACGCCTCAAGCTCAGCTCTTCTTCTAGCCCTCTTGAACTCTTGGATTTCTTTTTGCCAGAAGAAGTCCCTATATCTGGGATCTTGTTCCAGTGCTTGAAGTCTAAGCTCATCAAGCTTTGTCAGCGGAAATGATGGCAAGTTATACCTTTTAATGTCGGTTGCCCACAACCCAAGCCATTTAGCATCAGGGGTTGTCAGTTCATGTAAATGTGCCGCGTTCGCCGATCCGCTTATAATGACCATGGCTATGTGCATCCCCCAGCAGTCTGCATCCGTTATGATGTAAATTGGTAGGCCAAGTTCCTTGTTTAACCTGCGGAGAAGTAGCCTTGCAAGTCTCGGAGCTTGCCCAGCTGTATCAACCAGTATGGCGTTATACTTCTTATGAACTCGTTCTTCAATAAATCTCCTAAAGACAGCGTTCTTTTCGATGGCGAACACTTTGTCAGCGCTCGTCTCTATGAATTCAGCGTGCGCTACGGAAAGCCCTATCATCACTCCATCAGGATTTGACGCTAAGTTAACTCTCCTCCCCTTATACTCTTCAGGGGTTGTGTATTCTATAGTTAGATCGCCAAATATTGCGCTGCGCTCTTTAGGGAATATGTTAAATGCTTCCCTAGGGACTTCTAGTATAGATTCTAAGTCTGTAACCGTGTCATCAGATTCCTTTTGTCCTCTAAACTTTACACCATAGTTTAGCGAGTGGTAATAAAGATCTCTTAAAGTGCTGCTCTTACCTTCTTTTACCAATTTGCTCGCGAAATAGGCTACCCACATTAGCTGGGTAAAAGACCTTATTTGCTTAATGTTAGCAGCGCTACGCGTTATTCTTTGATCTCCTAATACGAACTGCCTAAGCTCGTTGTCAAACTTTATGTTGTTTGTCGACCTACTGGGTATGCTTATCTTAGGAAAGTCGCCGCTTAATAGCTGATTGTAGATTTCCTGTCCTAGCTCACGAAGCTTTGTCAGCACTACTGGATCTCGGCTGTGGTGCATGAATTGGTATAACCCTCCTTATAACCCTCTCCAAGTCTACCTTATTAGGCGCTTCCGCCAGCTCGGCTGAAAACTGCGCTATTAATGGCAAATACTTGCCATATATGTCGATTTTCTTCTGCATTATCATCGTCTTCTCCTTCTTAGATAAGTAGTTTCTAAGTTGTCTTGCACAGCTTTTTAAAGCCCACTCAATTTCATACTCAACTTCAGGTTGATCAGCTATGTATTCCTTGCCGACAGTTTTATATGGTATCTTAGTTGCGCAGACGTGAACGAAAAATGCTATCGGCATGGTGTTTAAGTCTATTCTATACCTTGTCCACTTGATCTTCCTGATAACCTTCATAGTCACGTCGCTATGCAAATCGTACAGTAAGGGTATTTTGTTCGCGAAACGAAAGACTAAAATCTCTCCTGGCGTGGGCTGAGGTATTCCTCCTCCGTAAGCTATTGCTGCTTCAACTATGAATGGGTGTCCAGAATATGACGACGCTTTCCTTTGAACAGCAGCTACAAATTCAGGTTTAAATTCCTTTTCAATGCCTTGTCTTAGCAATGCTGCTCCTATTGGAGATAAGCTAGTTGGGTCTGGTGGTAGGAAATCGTCAAACTTCTTTAATGCGTTTACAAGCTCGACTATCTCTTTTGAGGATAGGTTTTTTGGGTCTTTGTTTAATGGAAATCCGTACTTCTTCAAGAACTTCTTAGCTATAGCGTATCCCACTCGATGAAAGCTATTTGCTAAAAAGTCAAGTAGTGTTGTGCTTCGAGTAGCTTGTATCATTCTTTCAACGGTTTCCACGTCTACGCCGTGTGGATGCGGCTTAACCTCTTTTGGTGGAGGAGGCATTTCTGTTGTTGATCTTTCAAATCTATAGAGTACACCATCAGGGTCTATGAAAGTTAAGGTTGCGTATGGCACTATTATAGCAGTTTGTTTGAGATACTCGATGATCTTGGGCTTTGCTCTAGCGTAATCTCCTTCAAACCTAAACTCTACGATTGTCCCTCTCCACTTAGTGTAGTTTGGCAAGATTTCGCGTTTACGTATTATGGGCTTATTCTCCTGGATGTTTATCATAAGTTCAAAAAAGTACTTTTCAAAACCACCTGTACTTGAGATTACTTTCACAGGGCTATGAGTCGTGATCTGCCCATAGAGTATTGCCATCTTCCCCCCAAGTCCAAAAATCCCTCTGCTCTGCCTAATCGTATACTTGGACCCGAATAGTACTTGTGCAAAAGCAGACGGCAAGTGCTCGTACGGTACGCCTACCCCGTTGTCTTCAACCCTAATCCTATAAATGGAGTCCCCTTCACTAACTAACCTTACGCGGACATCTGGAGGAATAGAGTATAGTTCACAGGCATCTAGTGCGTTTTCAACAAGTTCTCTAATTATCGTATACGTAGCTCTAACGGGATTATCAAACCCGGCTATTTCTCTATTACGGTAAAAGAAGTCTGCTGGAGAAATCGCTTGGAACTTCTCACGTGTAATCATGCTCACTCATATCCCCCTCTCCAAAGAGAAAGCTCTCTTCTCATGAGCTCCCTATGGGCTCTTTCAAGATATCGATATACGGTGCTGTGCTGAGCCCCTCTAAGTAACATCTCTATAGCTTCCCGGGCTACTCTAACTTGGTCATAGTTTCCAATGATCGCTACAGTATGCCCATAAACTGACACGTAGGCCCCCGTCATCTCTTCGATGATACGTCTAGTCTTACCAGCTTCTCCTATTACCCTTCCCTTAACCCTAACCTGCGCATTTTTCGAATCTCCAACATACTGCTTAATGTCTATAACGTCTAATATCTGGTCGTCATTAAAGAGCCTATAAGCTCTTTGAGGACTAAAACCTCTACCTATAGCTAAAACTACGTCTCTAGCTTTGAGTAAAGCAGAAGGATCTGGCGCATTTTCACTTAACTCAATAGCTACGCTCCCGCTTTCACTTTCAATAGTTAATGTAGTCCCGGTGGCTCTTTCAATGTCTCTTTTTACCGAGCCTTTTTCCCCGATTAGGACTCCAACTCTATCGAGTGGTATTTTAACATAGATCCTGGCTTTAGGCGCCTCTACTCCTCCACTACCCATTTATATACCTCCTCAAAGCTCGGTACTTCAACACCGCTTTCGCTGAAAAACCTCAAGACATTCTTTATATCTCGCGCTAGAAATTCCTGTGCCATCGGGTGTCTAATGGAAACCGCTTGCCCAAAGTCTATGAGGTAGCATTTGCCGTTCCACACCATCATGTTGAACTCGCTTAGATCCGCATGCACGATTTCAGCTTTAGTATAGAGAAGCTTTATGAAGTTTAAAACTTCATTAAAAATTCTCGTAGCTTCATCCACGTCTAATTGACAGTCTTTAAGCAATGGCGCTGGTGTCCCGTCTTCTCCTAAAAACTCCATTACCAAGATGTTCTTATGTGCTTTTATGGGGCGTGGTACTCTAACACCTACCCTATATGCTTCTTCTAAGTTTTTGTACTCTTTAAGCGCCCACGTGTATATCATATGTCTTGTCTCTCTTTTCACACCTTCAAACCTGGGGTCTCCTACAATGTATTGATATATGCTTTTCCTGAATTCCATGGAGCTTGTCAAGTATATTTTAACAGCTAAATCCCCTTCACGTGACTTAGCCCAATAAACCCTAGATTCTTTTCCAGCGCTAATAACTCCTAACATTTCGTCGATAATTCCTCTGTTTAATAGGTCATAAAGCGACATTAACGTCGCGCGGTCGAAAACTTCTTCAACCGTTTCAAACAAATCTTCATCCTTTATCTTTCTAAAACGCCTTTTTTCAAACTTCTTAAGCTCAACTTCTTTCGTTATCTTCTCTTCAAAGTCCTTACTCAAGGAGTAGACACCATCACTTAAGGTAACCTAATTGTTCAAGCTCCTTAACCTTATCCCTAGGATATCTCAATATAATGTCTCCGCGTGTATCTGCTTGAAAATCCCATGGTGCTACTAAAACGACATCCCCTTCCTTTAACCAGACTTTCTTCTTCATCTTACCTGGTATCCTGCATATCCTAACCTTACCGTCAGAACACCTCACTTTAACGCGATCAAATCCCAGGAGCTGAACTATAACTCCTACAACCTCTCCTTCAGCTGGCAACCTAGCTTCTTGAACTTCCTCCTTTACTTCACGTACCATGCCCATGCACCGATGTTCTTAGTAGTAAAGCCTAAATCTATCTAATTAAACCTTCTCCTTCTCAAGGCTTAATTAGGCCAGTTACAACGTAAGTTTTTCCTTCTACTTCTAAGATGTCAACTTCGTCTCCTTCCTTAACGTCAAGTGGTATTTGCCTAAGCGGTATCTCAATAACCTTCCCTCTAGATTCATCTAGTAGTTCTGCAATAACCTGATCTCTTAACGAGATGACTCTAGCTTTACGTAGCTTACATACTCTCACTTTTGCTGCCTGCTTTTCAAGGTCATTTACCCTTAAAGATATTTCTCTTTGATCGCTTAACCTCACCCCTTTGATAACGTCTTTTGCGACATCAATAACATATACGTGTTCAGAGCCTATTTCTACGATGTCGCCTTTTTTGTACTTAGGCATTCTAGCTGATATCGTGAGCCTAAATGTCCTCTTTCCTGAAGACCTATCAACGCCAATTAACTTATAGGACTCCTTAGTTAAGACACCAAACCTATCCTTTAAGATGCTTGCGAAAAACTTTGCTGCCTGATGAGATAGGAATTTTACGTCAACTCCTCCTCTTACATCTTCAACGTCGACTACCTGCGTTCCCCGCCTGTCTACGCTGAATTTCTTGTTGAAAATTTCAAAGGCTTCAGATAAAACTTCGCGTTCCTTTGCGCTGAGCTCGCCTTCTTTACCTCGAACCTGCACTATAGCCGAATACTGTCCTCTAGCTATTCTCGCGCATCTTTGACATAGCCTCTTGACTTTTCTTAACTTAATCACCTTCTCATTAACGACTGTTCTCCCCTCAGCAGAAACCATTAATTTAACCGTAAGTTCGTCTTCGTTCAATGTCGGTTCGACTTTTAAGGAGACATTTCTAGGAATTTTTAGGGACTTGCGCAAAGTATCTTCTACTACCTTTAAGATAACGTTTTCGCCTTTCTCCCAGACACCTCCCTTCTTTACAGCTCCACACTCTTCACATTCTTCAATTCTAAGCTCTCTCGGGATTGGAAAACTTAGCTTAAGCTCTCTATAACAATCGCTACATAAGTTTTCGATCAAAGTACCTACTTCATCTTCTCTTCTTCCGCATATTGCACAAAACCTGACCATCTAAATCACACTAATACAAACTGCGCGTGAGGCACGCCAGCAATCTTTATAATTGCTTCACTATGTACTAAGCCAGCTTTCATAGCACACTCTATAGCTTTTTCGCCTACGAAATTGCCTACGGTAGCCTCCTTAATGACGCTTATCGCTTCGTCTAAGCTTAAAAGTTCACCTTCGTAAAATTCGCGGCTAACCTTAAGCTTCAACTTACCTTCACTCAAATCCTTACCCAATAATTCAGGGTCACATACTGCAACCAAGACTTCGTGTCCTTTAAGCCTCCAAACCTTAACGTAGACTTTATTCAACTTCAAGCCCTCATGCAAGAGTCCTGACAGAGTTTTTGGCTCCACACACCTCACAGACTATAAATGTTAGCCTACCCTCTTTAACAAGCTTTGTATCAGGCTTACCGCATGAAGGACATATTACGTACATCCTAACATACCTCTCAACTAAGTTATCAATTTGTTCCTTAGAAAATTTACCTTGTAACACGAGTCTGCTTTCCTCAACACTCCCTGCGGTTGCAAGTTCCCTTAATATGAAACGTGATACGTGGGTAAAATCTCTATTCACTTTCTCACATATTTCCTTAAAGTTCGTCACGATTGTCTTAGATCCTATTGTCATGACGCTGGATTTTGGTATCTCATACTTAGACGCTTTTTGAGCTTTTTCAGGGATGGCTCTATATGCCCTTTCTAAGAGGCTTGCATAGTCATACTTTGCTGCCATTAACCTTACCCGTAATCAGTAAAGTAGAGGGATAGCTAAAAAGCTTAGGTTGAAGCGTTTTACAGACAAAGAAAGTTTATCTAAAGCTATGCGAAGCAATTGATGGGGCAAGACCTTGGAATCAGAGAAGGTGTTAATTACAGCAGCGCTCCCATACAGTAATGATAGGCTTCACTTAGGGCACCTTAGATCCACGTACATACCAGCAGACGTCTACTATAGGTATCTAAAGAAGAAAGGCGTTAAGGCGATATACATATGTGCAACTGATGAACACGGAACTCCAATAGCTGTAAAAGCTGAACGTGAAGGAGTTTCCCCAAAGCAGATTGCTGATTATTACCATAAGTTGATAAGAGAAGATTTAGAAGGTGTTGAGTGTTCCTTTTCCTTCTTCTCTAGAACAACAGACCCCCTACATTACCAAGTTACCCAATCCTTTTTCTTAAAACTTCTACAATCTGGGTACATATATGAGCAAGAGATTGAACAGCTCAAATGCCCAAAATGTAACCGTTTTTTGCCAGATAGGTATGTTGAAGGCACATGTCCTCACTGCGGCTACGAGGGAGCTAGAGGAGATGCTTGTGAAAGCTGCGGCAGATATCTAAGACCTACAGAGCTTATAAATCCACACTGCACAATATGCGGCTCCAAGCCCATATTGGTTAAGAGCAAGCATTGGTTTTTCAAGCTAAGCGCCTTCCAGGATAGGCTAAGAGAATGGCTAACCAATAATAAGTCACTGCCTGATAACGTAAAAAACTATGCACTAAAGTGGATAGAGGAAGGGCTACGTGACTGGGATATTACACGAGACATGTCATGGGGTGTCCCCATACCTCAAGCTGAGCCTAACAAGGTAATTTATGTATGGTTTGATGCGCCAATAGGCTACATATCCTCAACAATGAGATGGGCTATTGAAAACAATTCTCCAGATAGCTGGAAAGACTACTGGTTGAGAGGCAGCGATGCTAAGGTAATTCACTTCATAGGTAAAGACATCATATATCACCACGCCCTATTTTGGGTCGCTATGCTCATGGCGCATGGTGACTTCCACTTACCTCACTCGATTATTGCAGGCGAATACTTAACGTTAGAAGGCCGTAAAATGTCTAAAAGCAGAGGATGGTACATCGGAATAGCCGATTACTTAAAGCTTATGGATCCAGATCCGCTGAGATACTATCTCATATCAGCAGCCCCACTCGATAAAGATGCCGACTTCTCGTGGGAAGACTTCATAAGAAGATATAACGACGAGCTTGTAGACACGCTAAGCAATTTTATCCATAGAACTTTAACCCTTATAGAACGAAGCTTTAACTCCACAGTCCCTGACCCCTCAGAGTTCAGCAACATAGATGAAGAGGTACTGAACAAGGTTAAGCAGCTTACGGCCCTTTATGACAGTGCGTTATCGAGTTATCGATTTAGAGACGCCCTTAACCTGGTCATGGAGATTGCACATTTAGGTAACAAATATCTTAATGAAAATGCTCCATGGTCTCTCCTAAAGACTGATCAAGAAAGAGCTGCTACAGTCCTCTACGTGTGTGTTCAGATGATTAAGACGATAGCGAGCTTAATACAGCCTTTTATGCCATCTACTAGTGAACGCATATGGAAATTATTAGGGCTGGAAGGCTCTCCAGAAGAAGAGCTCTTAGTAGATGCTTGTAAACCAATCCCTCCGGGGAGAAAAATCGGGCAAGTATCTCCAATATTCAAGAGAATTAGCTCAGAAAGAGCTAAGGAGTTAAAACAAATGCTTCTTCAACATAAAAGCTGAGGTGCTCTTGAACACTATGAAGGCTTACATGGAGACGTATGGTTGCGCAGCTAACGTAGTCGACACTAATGTAGTCAAAGGTTTTCTAAAAGAAGCTGGAATAGAATTAGCTCAGTCACCTGCCGAAGCAGACGTATTAATCATTAATACGTGTACCGTAAGGGATGAGACAGACATTAGGATTTGCAAGAGACTTAACGAGCTTAAAGCTCTATATCGTCGAGGCAAGAAAGTAATTGTAATGGGGTGTTTGGCGGCGGCTCAACCAGCTTTAGTTAAGGAATTAATGCCAAATGCGTCAATCATAACACCGGATACCTTAGATCAAATAATTGCAGCTGTAAAATCACCAAGTAAGTATGTTGCTACAAGACCTCAAGAGAGAAGGGTCTACATACCTAAGCATACTGGAGAGGTAATATACACGATTTCGGTTTCACGAGGTTGTCTAGGGAACTGTGCTTACTGCATTGTTAAGCGCGCGAGAGGAGATTTGGTTAGCGCCGATATGGATGAGGTCGTGAAGGCTGTTAAAGACGCTGTAAAAAGTGGCGCTAAGGAGATTAGGCTTACATCACAGGACTTAGCTGTCTACGGGCTAGATAAGGGTTTTACTCTAGTAGACCTGTTAAAGAAAATTTCAAGGGAAGTTGATGGAAAGTTCAAGATAAGACTTGGAATGATGAATCCCAACTCGCTTGCTCCGATTCTTGATGATGTGCTTAACATGATGTCGTCTGATGAGAGATTTTACAGGTTCTTCCATATACCTGTTCAGAGCGGTGACGATGAAGTTCTCAAGATGATGCGTAGGAAATACAACGTGTCACTATTCAAGCATGTTGTGTGGAAGATAAGGAAACAGCTGCCCGACGCATCTATAGCTACCGACATAATTGTTGGTTTCCCAGGAGAAAGTGAAGAAGCCTTTCGACATACGCTACAGCTCATTGATGAAGTTAAGCCCGATAAAGTACACGTGGCACGATATACCCCAAGACCACATACCCCTGCTGCTAAGCTTAAGCAAATACCAGATAGCGTAAAGAAGAGCAGATCCGAGCTCTTAATGAGAAAAGTTGAGGAAGTGACTTTAGAGCGAAATTTAGCGCTCGTAGGCAAGGTGGTTAATATCTTATTGGTTGAAAAGAAGGGGGAGGGCATTATTGGCAGAATGGACAATTACAAGCCTGTCGTTGTCTTGGATCCCCAGCTAAAGCCTGGAGACGAGGTCCCAGTTGTTATCGATAAAGCCAAGTCAATATATTTAATGGGGCGTTTAGTATCATTGACTAAACAGTCTCTTCCTTATGCGGAGTGCTTACCAACCAAAGCGTCATCTTAATGAAATCGTGTTATGTACCCATTATACTAAGTCAGAGTTCACCATGCTATTAATCTGCTCTTCCATTAAATGCCCCTTACAAATAACCCTGACTTTCCTAACTCCTTCTACTGACTGCGCCTTTAGCTTGATTTTGCTAGCTAAGTAGAACGCTATCGGGCAAAATGGACTTGAAGGAGTGAACTCTACTTCTACGAATCCTTCGTCAAGCTCTTCTACCTTGGTTATAAGGTTCATTTCAAGGAGATTAAGCCCAGTCTCTGGATCATAAACTTCCCTTAAAGCATCTCTAACTTTACTTTCTAAGTCTTTGTTCAAAATAGACCCCCGTCTCAAACGCATCTTAAGCTAAACAACCTTAATATACTTTAAACACTTAGAGGTTTCCTTCACGGACTTTTTTTACGGTACATCCTATAGCTTAAACACATGGTTTTCGGATGGCTAGCTTTTGTCTCATCTAATCTGAAAACGGCAGATTTCTTTGGTCTTTCTTTAACTAAGCTCGGGTTAGAATAGGCTTCTTCTACTATCTCCTTTAAAGCTTCAAAATATCTATCGATGTTTTCTCTGCTCTCAGTATCAGTAAACTCGATCATTAAAGCTTCTTTTACTATTAAGGGGAAATATATGGTTGGTGGATGTAGCCCCTTATCTATTAATGCCTTAGCTACATCCATTGCCGTAACGCCTGTCTCTCTTGAAAGTTTTTCTGCGCTTAATACGACTTCGTGCTTCCTAGGCTTTTCTCCATAGGGAATCGACATTCCTTTAAGCTCTTTAGCTTTTTTCATGAAGTAATTAGTGTTTAAAACCGATATCTCACACGATTCAATAAGCCCTCTAAGTCCCATGCTCAGTATATAAGCATAAGCTTTTACCATTACTGAGAAGTTACCGTAAAATCCTTTCACTTTTCCTATCGAATAAGGTTTATCATAGTTAAGCCAGTATTTTCTCCCATCAAACTCGATGGTCGGTACTGGAAGATAGTCTTCAAGTTCCCTTGTCACGCCTATTGGTCCAGAACCAGGTCCTCCTCCGCCATGAGGGGTAGAGAAAGTTTTATGAAGGTTAAGGTGAACAATATCAAAACCCATATCCCCTGGTCTAACTTTGCCTAAAATACCTTGAAGGTTTGCACCATCATAATATAAGAGTCCACCAACCTCATGTACCATCTTAGCTATTTCTAAGACATCTTTCTCGAAGATGCCGAGGGTATTAGGATTTGTCAACATGAGCCCCGCCGTGTGCTTTGATAAGACTGCTTTCAGAGCCTCTAAGTCAACGCATCCTTCTTCATTTGAAGGTATTTCGATAACTCTAAATCCACACATAGCTGCGCTGGCCGGGTTTGTGCCATGAGCTGAATCTGGTATTAAGATTTCATCTCTCTGATTTTCTCCTAAACGCTTAAAGTGAGCTTTCATGATCAAGCAGCCGACAAGTTCTCCATGTGCCCCAGCAGCTGGTTGTAATGTAACTTTGTGCATTCCAGTTAGAGAGGCTAATAGCTGTTCAAGCTTATACATTAGTTCAAGAGCTCCTTGAACCTGTTCTTCAGGTTGATACGGGTGAATCCACAAGACTTCATCTAAGTTAGCTAACTCTTCGTTTACCTTAGGGTTATATTTCATGGTACACGAACCTAAGGGGTACGGCCCTAAGTCTACTCCATAGTTCATTTGTGTCAGCTTAGTAAAGTGTCGTATAACTTCAACTTCAGATAAGTCAGGTATGCTTAATTCATGCCTTAACATATTCTTGGGAACAAGCTCTTCTAAGCTTCCAACTTCACGAATGACATCATCACAAGGAAATGGTACACTAAACGTTTTCCTTGGCGCTTTTGTAATCTCAAAGATTAAAGGTTCATCCCACTTTGCTTGAGCATAATCTCTCATTCAACAACCTCCTTAATAGCATTTATTAAGGCGTTTAAGTCTTCAAGGCTATGGACTTCAGTTACTGAAAAGAGCGCGCTTTCGCCGAGTTCAGGATAGTACCTTTTAAGTGGTATTCCTCCTTGTACTCCTCTATGCTGTAGAGCTTTAAGCACTTCATCAGCTGATCTTTCAAATTTAATCGCAAAGTCCTTGAAGTGAAATGCCTTAAAGATGGGCACCTTAACTCCGCCTATTTTTTGTAGTTTCTTAATGACGTAGTAAGTGTTGTAGACTATGCTTTCGCAAAGCTTTCTCAATCCTGTTCTACCCAATAATGAAAGGTAAACAGCCAACGCCACCGCACACAGTGTTTCATTAGTACAAATGTTTGAAGTCGCCTTTTCACGCCTTATATGCTGCTCTCTCGTGGTCAGTGCTAACACAAACCCTCTCTTACTCCCATCTTTAGTAGTCGTCAAGCCCACAATTCTCCCAGGCATTTGTCTAATTAAAGTTAAGTCGTCTCTACAAGCGAAAATTCCCAAAAGTGGTCCTCCGAAACTAGGCGGTAAGCCAAGAGGCTGTCCTTCTCCAATTACTACATCAGCGCCATATGACCCCGGGGGTCTAATTAAACCAAGTGAAATAGGTTCAACCCCTACAATTAGCAAAGCCCCTTTCTTATGCACTAAATCGGAGATTTCATCCACATGTTCTTCAATGACCCCTAAGAAGTTAGGATTTTCTAAGTAAACTGCTGCAGCTTCTTCTCCAACTTTGCTCTCTAAGTCTTCTAGGGAGATTTGGCCAGTCTCCATGTTAAATGAAACTTCTTCGATAACAGCTTCGTGCGGACTAACATAGGTTTTAAGAACTAGCTTTCTTTCCCATCCTGCTAACCTAGGCACTAAAATCTTCCTACGCTTAGTAATCCTCATGGCCATCAAAGCTGCTTCTCCAAGAGCAGAAGCCCAATCATACATTGAGGCGTTTACAACATCCATGTCTAATAGCTCAGCCATTAAGCTTTGATATTCAAAGAGTGCTTGTAAAATGCCCTGACTTACCTCAGGCTGATAAGGGGTATATGATGTCAAAAACTCGCTTCTAGATATAATGGCTTTGACAGCAGACGGCACGTAGTGTACCCAAACACCTCCTCCTAAAAAACATGGAAAACTCGTAATCGGTCTGTTTTTCTTGAGTATTAATCTGACGACTTTGAAGACCTCTTGTTCAGGCATAGGATCTTTAGGTAAACCTTCAATATCTTTTCTAATCAGCTCCTTAGGCACGTCGCTGAATAATTCTTCAATAGAGCCTATGCCTATCTCCTTGAGCATCTCCTTCTTAACTTCGGGATGGGAATTTGGTAGATAGTGCATAGAAAACACCATAGATGTGATAGCTTTAAGGCTTATGTCTAAGCAAAAACTTATTTTTACTCTCCGCTAACACCACGTTAAAAGCAGCACTTAAATGTGTGAGGGTTATTATTGAGGTTAATCAATAATAAAATCAAGCTCTACGTGCTGCTATTATCTCTAATGACTTTATCCTTATTGTTAACAACAGCATCTGCAACAATCGTCAGGGAACAAGGAGTTGGCCTAATCGTCAAAAGCTTGCAGCGAAAAATAGTGCTAAATCCAGGTTTCACAGACATTGAGGACTACGTTATCTTCACAAACGTCGGCTCAGAAACTGTTAATGCCGTTCTAGTAAAGCTTCCCAAACATGTAGCTGACATAAAGGTTTATGATACGATATCTTTCCTAGACTTTGAGATCATAGGGGAGGAGGATGGGAAAACCTTATTAAACATATATCCTCGCTTTTCCCTTAAACAAAATACGTCGACATCCTTTACCATAGCGTATAGGCTATCATCATCTTATCTTAAGCCAGAAGGCTTAGTTCTAATCCCAGTAGCAGATGACATTAAGTCACAGTATCCATACCAAGTTAAGTCCATCAAGTTAATAATCTATACGCCAGAGACGACAACGTCAATTTCAGAGCTTAATCCGCAACCATCTATGGTAGAGAAAGGCTGGCGTTATAAGCTTGTATATGTTTTTGAGCAGCTTCCAATGAGCAAGACCATAAGCTTTAAGGCATCATACACAGTATACGCCACAATACCTAAGCCCGTAATTTTAGCATCAGCCATAGCTATAGGCTTAGCATCTTTTCTAGCTTATAAAAAGGCAAGAAAACGTATTGAAAAGAAAGTCTTAGTTAAAAAGCCTCTAGCCTTAGCAGCCAAGGTTTCTGAATTAGCTAAATTAGTGGATAAATGGTTCTCTCTACAAGCAGAAATTGTGAAAACTGAAGAGGAGTACAGGTTGGGCAAGATTTCTAAAAGGGAGTATACGTCAAGAAGCGAAGTTCTCAAAAAAGATTTAGAGGATGTGCACTCTAATATCGAAGACAAAGTATCTAAATTAAGCAAGGAAATTAAGACGCATGCTGAAGTTCTGCAAGAAGTGGTTAGCGTGCTCAAAGACCTAAAATCAGATTACTCAAAACTTGAAGAAGCAAGCAGACAATATGCTATAAGGCAGATAACAAGAGCACAGTATGAAAAGATAAAAGCACAAGTCTTCAGTAAGTCTAGTCAACTTAAAACAAAATTACATAAAAAATTATCCGAAATTGAAGAATCACTATCGTAAGGCAAGGAAGTAAAAGATAATAAACCGCTATTTCTCCGTGAAAATTGAAGCCCGGTGGTGTAGCGGCCAAGCATGACGGGCTTTGGCCCCGTCGACGGGAGTTCGAATCTCCCCCGGGCTACCAATCCTCCATTTTCTATTAATTTTCACTTTTAATATATAGCTTAAAAATAAGTGAACATTATCTGAAAACAAAAAACCTAAGGCGTTTAAGCTCAAGTTTAAGAAAGACTATTTAACTCTAAAACTTTCCTGTTAATTTACCCTACCATAAATATCTCAAAAATATTACTTGACAACGCAAAGAGATAACAGTTAGCTTTTAACTCAGTTGATTAAAAGCTAATAGCAATCTTTAAATTATCTATGATCTCCATAAAGGTAGTTTGGGGGAGAGGCTTAAAATGGCGAAATGCCCCAAGTGCGGCGCTGAAGTTGATAAACCGCAGAAAACCTGGCAGTTAGCTCCAAAGGGCAAAAAAGCCGTTACGATAGGTCTCTTTAAGTGCCCTAAATGTGGCGCTTACTTCAGAGCAGCAGTCAAGTGAATTTCCCCTCTTAACACCTCTTCTTTTTCTTAATCTTCGAGCGACAAGCTTAAATACAAGCTTCAAGCCCTCTACCTCAATTTTAACATCAATTCTTCATGGAGGTGAATGGATTGAAGTGTATATACCTAGAGGTCTATAAGACACCGTCAGGAACCACCTACTACCTATGTCATAGGCCTCCATTCGGCGACGAAGGCATACTATTACCAAATGGAGAGGCCCATTGCATTAAATGCCCATACAGGCAGGAAAAGTAAAGTGATGTGGAAAAAGCCCACTATTTGCTTGATAAGTTAAATGGCACACCTTTTTCTAAAATCTGCGACGGTATTTTATCCTTCCACTTCTCTAAAAACGACAAGTCTTCATCTTTGCTTCTAAGCTCGTCTGGTAACATGTGGGGTATTGTCTCTATTATCGGATACCACCTTTTACACTTAGTGCAAACTATGAGCCCTTCCTCTATCTCATCCTTCTCAACAAAGACATATAACTCAAGTGGATGATGTTTACATATCGGACATGCCAAAATCTCCATTAACCTCCTCTTCAATACACATCACCTGAGCACTACTTTTTCAAAAACTTTAACAAAATTACTTAAGCTTTCCTAAGAATCTAAGCTTAAACTAAAGCTACTCTTCAAGATAATTATGACGCCTTAAGTGATGAAGATGCCGCGTAGTATACCAATAAACAGGCCGATAATAGGTGAAGAAGAGGTTTCTGCGGTAATTCAAGTTTTAAGAAGCGGCATCTTGACAAACCCAACACCACAAGGAGGAGAAAAGGTTAGGGAGTTTGAAAAACAACTTGCAAGCTACTTAGGCGTTAAGGAGGTCATTGCTGTAAATTCCGGCACATCTGCTCTACTTGCATCATACTTAACTTTGAACGTAAAGAGAAGCTCAGAAGTTTTGATGCCTTCTTTAACCTTTGTAGCTACAGCTAACGCAGCGTTGCTAGCAGGCTTAAGGCCAGTTTTCGTAGATGTAAACTTAGAAGACTACACGTTAGATATCAATGACCTTGAGAAAAAGGTTACGCGAAACACCGTGGCAATAGTCCCCGTACATTTGTATGGCTTTCCGGCAGACATGGATGAGGTTTTGAAGATCGCAGAGAACAACTCTTTAAAGGTTATAGAGGATGCAGCTCAAGCACTAGGCTCCTCGTATAGAGGTTTTAAAGTGGGTACATTAGGTGATGTAGGCTGTTTTAGCTTTTACCCAGGTAAGATAATCACAACTGGAGAAGGAGGGGCTATAGCTACAAACAATCTAGAATTAGCGGAACAGCTTAAGAGTGTGAGGACGCATGGACAGGTTAAAGGATACGACTATGAAAGACTCGGCTCTAATTTGAGGATGCCTGAGCTTGAAGCAGCGATAGGGCTAGTTCAGCTTAAGAAGCTTAACGACTTCCTATCCATAAGGAGGAGAAATGCTGAATACCTGTTGAGAAGGCTAGAAGAAGAGAAGCTGGGTGACCAATTAATACTGCCACAGCTTAAGCCGCATAAACAGCCGAACTGGTACTTACTTACCGTACGAGTTGAAAAGGGGCAAACGCTTAGAGATAAGGTGGTAAGCTATTTGAATTCAAGAGGCATTGCTGCTACGATATATTATCCGACACCACTCCATAAAACCCCGTTATACGCCAAGCTAGGCTACGGAGAGCTTAAACTCCCAAAAACTGAAGCTGTAGCTTCAACAGTGTTTTCATTACCAACGCATCCCTCTCTAACGCTAGAGGACATTGAACACATAGTGTCTGCACTGAAGGAGGCGTTTAAGCACTTTGCAAATTGAGCTTTTAATCCTCATGATGGCGGCGTCTCCTTTCATTGAATGTCGAGGTGCAATACCGTTAGGCTTAGCATATGGGGTACATCCAATTAAAGTATTCATATTAGCTTTAACAGGAAACTTGATCCCAGCTTTCACACTACCCGTGCTTTTATCGATACTTGAGTCTCACATTACTAAAGCGTTGCCAATAACTAAGAAGTTCTTAGATGAAGCTAGGGCAAAAGCTTATCCTTATGTTTCAAAGTACGGTTTTATAGGGCTAGCAGCTTTTGTAGCAATACCTCTGCCCGTGTCAGGGGCTTGGACAGCATCAGCCGCTGCTTTTGCTCTAGGGTTTAAGCTTAAAAAGTCCATACTCTCAATTTCCTTAGGGGTATTAATAGCGGCGACGTTAGTTGAACTCCTATCAATGCGAGCTTTGGGTATGTTGAGTTAATAAGGCAGAAACATTGTCACTAAGAAAATTGCGAAAACGCTAACCCAGATAACCTTGCTCCAGTTTAAGACCTTTGAGCCATCAAGCGGTGGAATAGGCAACATATTAAATAGAGCTAACCAAACGTTAACGCTAAACCCAATATAGCAGGTCATGGCATAGAGGGAGCCAAACCCTAAGAAGCTTAGAGCTAAGAAAGCAATAGCTAATGCGTAATTGGTTAAAGGACCGATGAGTGAGATCACGCCGAAGCTTTTTCGAACTTCCTTTTCATCAAAGACAGATGCTAAAACTAAAGGGTGTATATGAACTGCTCCTGGAGCAGCAAAGACCACATCTCCGTGTGTCAGCAAGGCTAAAGCTAGTGCAAATACTAAGCCAGTAGGCCAAAGCCTGAACTCTGCCTTGCAGCCAAGCCTATTCGCAACTTCTCTATGACTAAGCTCATGAAGTACAAAACCTAAGCCAACGGTTAAAGACGAAATAGCAAACGCTAAGAGAAAAGACCATAAATCATACGTCCACCTAAGTGCAAAACAAAAGCTTAAAACAGCCCAAGCTAAAAGCAAGCTGAGAAGTTCACTAACTCCCTCCCTCAGCAACCCCTTCACTTCCCTCTATTCCCTCTATACTATAAACTTCAGATAGTCACTTTTAAGTAGTTGTTCATAGCTTTAAACTATGCACTGAGGGTAAAAAACATGATTGATAAACTTCCACCAGGTAAAAACCCACCAGAGGACATCTACGTAGTAATTGAAATACCACAAGGGGGTAACGTAAAATACGAACTTGACAAGAAAACAGGACTAATATTCGTAGATAGATTCCTATATACTGCAATGTTCTACCCATTCAACTATGGTTTCATACCGCAAACGCTAGAGGAAGACGGAGATCCAGTAGATGTACTAGTAGTTAGTACAAGCCCGGTAGCACCTGGGGCAGTGTTAAGAGTTAAGCCAATAGGGCTGTTATTAATGGAAGACGAGGAAGGTCCAGATTCAAAGGTAATAGCAGTGCCAATAGAAAAGCTAGACCCACGCTATGGAATATACAACGATATAAGAGAACTACCACAATCAATATTGGACCAAATAAAACACTTCTTTGAACACTACAAGGAGCTTGAAAAAGGAAAATGGGTTAGAGTAACTGGATGGCAAGACAACGCGATAGCTAAGAAGAAGATTATGGAGGCAATGGAGCGATATAAGGCAAGTAAGTAATGGATCGATAAGCTATGCACCTTAAAGGAAAATACCACATAACAGTAATAGCGATTATAGCAGCTATAGCCGTAGCCGTAAGTGTCTTACATGCGTCAGCTTATCTGAGATCAGAGAGCCAAAATAAGAACTTAATAGCCGTAGTGGAAGTCAATACCCCTATAATATACACTTCAACAAGGGACTTCTACACCTCATTGATGCAGTATGCGCTTCAAAATGTGTCAATAAAAGCGGTAGTGTTAAAGTTAGACAGCCCAGGAGGGTCAGTAAGCGCCATACAGGATGTGTATTTACAGCTTCTTAAGCTCAAAGCTGAAAAACCCGTAGTAACGTCGATACTAGCAGGAGCGCTGTCGGGAGGGTATTACATAGCTGTTGTTGCCGACTATATCTACGCATTACCCATGAGCTTGGTGGGAAGCATAGGCGTAATTGCGATAAAGCCTACACAGCCATATCCATCTGAAAAAATCGTGGAAACGGGGCCTTACAAGTACACAGGGTTATCAGAACTAGATTTCTATGAGCTAGTAAACCAAGCATTACAAGATTTCATTAACACCATAAAAGTGCATAGAGGGTCTAAGCTTAAGGTGCCAGAGACGGAGCTCATGAAGTCAGCTATCTATACAGGGCTACAAGCAAGAGCTATGGGGTTAGTGGATGAGATAGGAAACCTAGACGACGCTATTAAAAAGGCAGCTCAGTTAGCAGAAGTGGAAGAGTATCAAGTAGTATTCCTCAATAAAGAGGTTAAGCAGACACCAACAACTTGGTATACAAGTCAAACACAAGCCATAAAGTGTTTAGAAGACTTAGCTAATATGAGCACACCTCCATCGCTATATTACCTGTACCTACCGTCACTCAAGCCTAAGCCAATAACTGAAGTTGAGGTAATAAAACAAGAGGCTTTTCAAGCAGCTAAGTCACCATCTAAGTCCATAGCTTTTGACGTAGGCCATCAAAACGCTTATGCATCAAGCGACATAGAGCTGCTTATCAAGGAGATATGCTCTCGAGGAAGGTCAATAAGCTTCGTCAAAAACCTCGTAGACGTAAGCTTAGAGAAGTATAATGCCATAGTCATAATATCTCCAACTAAACCGTATACACAAGAAGAAAGAAAAGCCATTAGAAACTACCTTGAACAAGGAGGAAAATTGCTGTTAATCTACGATCCTGAAAAAGCCGCACCTAATGCTATAAACACCATAGCAACGGATTTTCAAATAACCTTCGCCACTGGCTACCTATACAACTTAGAGAACAACGATAAGAACTACAGAAACATCTACATAACAAGCTTAGATCAAAACAATACGATAACGCAAGGTGTCGACAAGCTAATACTGTATACTGCTACGGCAATTTACACCACCAAAGGAGCAATAGCGATGGCGCAAAACACATGGTTAACGACGGCTAATGTAAAGTCAAACTATCCAGTCATCGTAGCGAGACAAGGAGTAGTAGCAATAAGTGACCAAACTTTCTTAAAGGAGCCATATGCGCATCAAGCAGATAACATGAAGCTAATACACAACATAGCAAAATATCTAACAAGCTAAAACGACCTTGGCTAAACTTAAGCTTAGCGGGTACGATAGTTGTTTTGACTCTAGCGTATCTTAACTTTCGGCTATTACACATCTTTAAGGGGATGTCTTCTATGTGATTCTCTCAGATCAATAAAATGCTTAGGCTTAAAATGCTTAGGTATGAAAACAAGACTAAACCTTAATAAGGCTTTTAAAGCAAAGGTTTTGGCAAGGTGCTTTAAATGAGCTTTAAAAATGGCTATAAAACAGTTTTTCTGATTTCGCTCATAGCTATAGCAATCCTAATCACAACATCAATATACATGCTAGTATTGCTGAGTAATGCTCAAAACACTATCAATATGTTGCGAGAAGAGAACAGTAAGCTAAAAACTGAGGTTAATATATTGTCGACGCAATTACAGACCTTAGATGGCGAAAACCTACAACTAAAGATGAAGATTAATGAGCTAGAATCAAAAATCTACACGTTAACTAATCAAATTAATAGCTTAGAAAATGAGCTATTCAAAGCCTATGAAGAAGTTAACCAGCTTAAAAACAAGTTATCCAATCTGTCGCTGCCGAAGATAGAAGTAGTAACTAAAAGCGAAGATCACATAGCAATCTACGGCCTAACTTGGACCTCCAAAGACAACACAACTCAAATTTTAAAAGGTAAAGTCAAGAATACTGGCACAAAGCCGATTAAAAGAGTATACATAATAGCTGGAGTCTACGACAACGACGAAAAAGTATACCTAAACTGGTGCCTTTTAACAGACCTGTATATAAATGAAGAATCAGATTTTGAAATATGGTTTAACTTACCACATATACCTAAACACACAAAGATAAGGGCTTTTACCGTAAGCTAAAAGCAAAACTAAGGGCACACGATTAGAGCCTAACTCTCCATACCGTTTCACTTCTTGCCCTTCACAGTCATTTTCAAGTCTTTGAGGAAGCGAGTTACTTCATTTAACTGACTAGCTCACGTAGTATCGGCTTAAGCTACGCGCATCTACTCACCAAAAATAATTAACGGCGTGAATATGTATGCCATCACCTCTAAGCTCTCTCAATATCATACCGTTAAGATC
>Ga0190367_1000489_pt1 | contig 28804 bp, 20 predicted proteins | sample 4872181011_MG_FD_171838 | JGI IMG/M metagenome (GOLD analysis project Ga0190367, IMG submission 171838) | Hydrothermal vent microbial mat bacterial communities from Southern Trench, Guaymas Basin, Mexico - 4872-18-10-11_MG | ecosystem: Environmental > Aquatic > Marine > Hydrothermal vents >...
CAATGATCGGTGCTCTCTCAGAGTTCACTTCATACGACAGGGTTGTGAGGTTCGGCAGGGAACTTACATCTAGGGATGTTGTTAGGGAGGCTTATGCTATAGCTACTAGGGTTATAGCCAATGCTACTGAGGCTATCAAGTCCCCCGAGGCACTATTCTACTTGGCGTGTAAGGCTATATTCCGTAAATACGCTAAGCCCAAGGGGCAGACAGCGCTAGTCGGGGTTTCAGGAGAACCCATAGTTCTGTCCAGCCAAGATGTGATAACACTGTCCTACGGCTTCCTGAGGACGGGATCTGAGAAGGAGGAGAAGCTAGGTGTAAGAATATTCACTGGAGCTAAAATTATAGAACCTATTGAGAGAGTTAAGGGAGCTAAGGTTGCTCAGCAGAAAGCATTTGTGCTTTTAGAGCCGCTTACTTCTTCGCTGAAGGAAGTTAAAGATGTTCTTGGTAAGAGAGGCGTTAATCCTATTAAATTGGAGGCTTTGAGGAGAAAGCTGAATGTTATTGATGTTCTTCATCTTTTAGAGTACTATGCGAAGCAGGGTAGGGGGGAGTTTGACTCAGTTTACCGAATATTGTATAGTAAGTATCCTGGATTAGTCAGGGAGGCTATTGAAGTTGCTAGAACTATAGCGGGGTTTGTGAATGATCCGGAGAGTGCTTTGGCTGAGCTTTGTGTTAAGTATGTTGAGGGTAGGTGATGGGGATGGATGTTAGGAGTCTTAAGATCAGGGAGGAGGTTAAGGACTTACAGTACGAGCCTGCTGTGGATTTAGGGAATGTTGTTAAGGGTGTAGCTCCAGAATTTATTTTGAATCCAGCGCTATTCTTTGAGAGAACGTATCTTACTGAAAGTATGAAGGAGCTAATCATTAAGGTTTTCATGAATTTACTGGGACTTAAAAGCACTGTTGTCGGGAATAGGAGATATGAGGTTAGCAGTAATTTGATTTTGCTTCCTTCAGATCTTGGAGGAGGTAAGACTCATACATTGATTTTATTGTACCATATATTCAAGTTGATTGGCGAGGCACGTGATCTTAGCGAGGTTGTCAATAAGATTAGAGTACTGGACGAGGATTTGGCTGAATTTGTTTCGAAGAACTGGACTAAGATTAAAGAGGTTTCGCCTAAAGTGACTGTTATTGACTGTAAGTACAGTGACTTGGCTCCTAGTCCTGTGAAGCCTATTAGTATTGCTGGGAGAGAGATTAAGACTTTGTGGGGCTACTTGGGCTACGAGCTGGGTAGATATGAGTTTGTGAAAGAGGCTGATGAGAGGGAGACTGCGCCTTATGTTGATATGTTGCTTAATGTACTTAATGAGAGTAGGGCTGTTGTTCTTATTGATGAAATTGGTAGGTATTATGATTTGAGTGGGCTCTTGACTACGACGATTTCTGCGTTTTTGATGAACTTGGCTGAAGCCGTAAGCGGATATACTGTTTCTAAAGTTGCTGTAGTGATTTCAGTACCTTACGAGGTTGTACACGAGAAAGCTGAAGCTAAGGCTGGTATGGAGTATATTCACCGTCCTGAACTTATTAACGCTATAAACAAGGTTTTGAGCAGACCTAATGTTGAGATAATTAAGCCTGTCGAGAGACGGGACTTGGCTGAGATACTTCGGAAAAGGATTTTTGCTCATAGTAGAGAAGAGTTTGATAGGTTTGCTGGAGAGTTTATAACTGCTGAGCTTAGTAAAGAGTATCCAAGGCAGGTGAGTAAGGTTCTTGATGATAAGGGTTTCTGGGGGGAAGTGAGGAAAACGTATCCGTTTCATCCTAGGTTTCTTGAGGTTCTAGAGATGTTAGCGTATAGGTTGCCTTATCTTCAGAGGACTAGGGATGCTATTAAGATAGCTGTTCGAACTGTTTTGGCGATTAAGGAGGGATTATTTGATTGGCTTGAAGACGAGATAAATTTAGTGATGCCTTACCATATTCCGCTGTTTGTAGGAGAGGTTCTTGAGGAGACTGTGTTAAGGAATGCTCCTAAAGAGTATAAGGTGTTTCAGCTTATATTGAGGAGTAATGTTGTTGAGCCCGTGACTTTTGGTGAGCTAAAGAAGCTTGAGAGGAAGGAGGATTTCTATGAGAGGGTGGTTGCGAGAGCTTTGAGGAATCTTAGTGAGGAAGATAGGAAGCTTGGTGTTAAGCTTGCTTCGGTGATATGGCTTCATAGTCTTGTGGGCTTAGGTATTCCAATGAATATGGGTGATTTTCCGACGACAGCTGATCTTGTTTACTCGGTTTCGCCAACTGAACTGGATGTGAAGGGAGTATTAAGTGTTCTTAGGGGTGTTTTACCGCAGCTTATTGTTCACGGTGATCCTGAGAGTGATGCCGCTCGATGGTTTTTTGCTAGGATACCTTCCATAGAGGAGCTTGTAGAAATTCTAAAGAAGAATGTCACTGATGAGATGGCTAAAGGCAAGTTAGCTAGGCTTTTGGAAGAAGGATTAAGGGGCAGGAGAGCAACGTCTATTTTTAAGGACAATGTTGCTGTGGTTAGGGATTCTAGAGATGTGCCTAGGGAGATTGTGGAGTCAGTGAATCCAGCGTTGATAATTTTTGCTGATAAGGTATCTAAAGAGGAGCTTGTGGAGTTGCTTAAGGGGAGGAATAATGTTGTTGTATTGGCTCCCTGTGTAGAGGGGATTGAGGAAAGCGACGAGCTTTCTCCAGAGGATATTAAGGGTATTAGGGAGCTGATAGGATTTAGGGGCAGGAGTGTTTGGGAGGGGCTTCTCGAGTTACTGCGTTATTATGTTGCGACTGAAGGCATTACTGAAGCTCACTTAAAGTCCTTTGTTGGAGAGAGAATAGCTGGAGGCGGAGAGGAACACGAGCTCTTAGCAGAGGACTTAATGAAACTGCTTAAAGAGAAAGTTGCAGGCAAGAAGGATTATTTCTACAAGCATACATGGAACTTGATAAATAAGAGTTATCACGGGGTTTACTACTATAGGCTAGGTGAGCTGCGCTACGAGGATGGTCTTACTATTGAGAGTGATAAGCCTATAGCGCCTTTGGTCGAAGGTTTCTTAAAGGATAAGGGCTTAATACCTCATGAGTTCAGAAGGGATAGCATCATATCTATAGTTAGAGACTACTTAGGCTTAGATCCTAAGAGAGATGTTATTAGTGTTGGACATTTGTGGAGCTTTATACGTACTACTGATAGAGCAAATGTTCCCTTGATTAGCTATAAGATGTTTATTGAAGCCGTTAAAGATCTTGTGAGGACTTTGGATTATGCTGTTAAGATAAGAGAGATTGTTCTGTGGAAGCCTGTGTTTGATAATAGGGTGGAAGCTGAAGAAAAGAATGAAAGTGAAGTGTTTCTCAATATGGTTCGCGAATATCTTGGTAAGACTAGGATGTCGTGGAATGATGTTGAGCTTGTGTACTGGGAGAATGTTTTTGATGAGTGGATAAAGAGAGTTATTGAGATTATTCCGAAAGATAAATTGCTTAAAGTGCTTGATAGGAGAGGTAATGTTTTGGATATTAGGGATGTTCTTAGCGGCTTTGATCCGAGGAGTGTTATTAAGGCTGGAAAACTGTTCTATGAAGTGAAGAAGTATGTTGTTGAAGTAGAGCTTAATCTTTCTGAGGAAATATGGGAGAAGAGAGAGTATAGGGGAAGTGTTAAGGTTATTGTAGAGAATTTCGATGAGGAAATTGAAGTAAAGTTTTACCCAGATAGTGGTCTTGAAGTAGAGCCTAGTGAATTTAAGGGCAGAGCTCCTTTAACTTGTGAATTGAAGTTAATGGCTGAAAGAGCAGGTGACTATAGGATATTCATTGAGATTTATGGTAGGGGAGAGCTTTTAGAGAAGAGGATTCTAAGTATACCTGTTAGGGGTGAGTGGAAAGAACGAGAGATAACTATTAGTGAAGAATTTAAGCCCGCTGAGGAGGGCGTTAAGGTTCTATGTGTTGAAACAAGAGAGATCTTAGGTATACCTGATGTTATTAGGCTGGCTAAGAGCTATGGGGGAGAGATTCTCGGTAAAGTAGCAGTTGAGACTGAGGAAGGCAGAGTAATATTAGATATTGAAACTAGTGATCCTAGGGTTTTGGAGACTCTGTGGAGCCCTATAAATACTTTGACGAGAATTCTGAAGAGAGGTACGTCGAGTGTTGATATTAGGTTGATTTTTAGAGAGGAGCCGGAGCTAAGAGACGTAGTAAAGTTTCTCAGTTATCCTAAGCTTCTTCGATTTAGAGTTAAGGAGAGGGCTTCTGGAGGATGATATGTGTGACTGAGGAGAGAGTCGAATATTTTTTCACTTTTAGGGCGAGAAAGAGGAGTAAGCCTAATCCTAGGTATGAAGGAATACTTAAGACGCATAGATTCTATATAGAATACTATAGTTTGTTGAGTGGACAGAATCCTATTCAATTGCTTGTTAATAATAGTGAACCTAGGATAGTTTTTCCAGCGAAGTTTACGGAGGCTTTAGTGAGTTTTGCTGAGGAGTTAGGCGGAAAAATTATTGAGGTGCGTAAGGTTAAGCCACCGAGGGCCAGTACTTATTACAAGAAGCCTGTTGTAGTACTCCCTAGTGAGATTGCTTTTCGAAGACATTTGCTTTTTTCTCTTGTTACATCAACTTACAGGAAGCCTGAGAAACTTAATATGTTGAGGAGCCTTATATTGAATTTAAATGCTAATTTCTTGAATATTCTTACTACTATAGCTTTAGAGAGGTATTCTGAGCTTAGAAGTAGGTCTGATCCTATGTGGCACTGGTATATGATGCGTGTAGGGAGGGCTGTGAAAGTGTTGTATAAGCTGGATTGAGGTGATAGAGTGCGGGTCTATTTAGCTCCTATATTGTGGTTAGCTGAAAACTTCTTGAAGAATAATCCGTTCTTTACTTACGGAGGTAGAAATCCTCTGCTTCATCAAACGGAGGTTGTTGCTAAGTCACTTTTCTTGAAGCCTACTAGAATACTTATAGCGGATGTTATAGGATTAGGTAAAACTGTTACAGCGCTTAGAATACTTAAGACTTTAAGTAACTATAGGAGGCTTAATAGAGTTTTGATAGCGGTACCAAGTGTGCTTGTTGATCAGTGGGTTGATGAAATGAGGAGCATGGGGATAAGTCCTCAGGTTGTTGAGAGAAGGAGTCTAGATTTTCTGGCTAGGCATTTAGTGTTGCCAGCGGGATGGTATATTGGCTCTATAGATACTCTTAAGCGGCCAGAGTATATGATTATACTTAAGAGAAGTAAGTGGGATGCTATTGTAGTTGATGAGGCGCACAAGCTCGGTGTTTTAGGTAGGGAGCCTAATCTTCGGTGGCAGAGTCTTGGAGGACTTATTAGGGAAAATAGGGATGCGATAGTGCTTTTGTTGTCGGCGACTCCACATAGAGGTAAAGCGAATGATTATTTGGCGCGCTTGGCGCTTATTGATCCTACGCTTCTAGAGGTGGCGAATGTGGGTGCTTTAGAGAGAGTTTTTGATAAGCCGGATTACTATCAGCGGACTCATAATATCATAATTTTTAGGAGGAGTAAGGAGGATGTGAATAAGGTGTATGAGTGTGACGAGATCTTTAAGCCTTGCAATATGTTGGCGGTGCTGATAGAGCCTAATGAGGATGAGAGATTTCTTTTGAGGACGGTTACGGAGTTAGCTGTATCGTATTTGAGTAAGTATTATGGGTATGTGATGGAGACTTTTGGCTGGAAGACTGGTAGGGTTCAAGGTGTAATTGCTTTATTGAGGACTCTTCTTGTGAAGAGGGGTTTGTCTAGTCCGCAGGCGCTTGTTAAGACTTTTAGTAAGCTTGTGGAGAAGAGGGGGAGGTTCTTAGAGCTTATTGAGGAGGGCTATAGTCCTGAGGAGGCTCAGGAGAAGATTGCTGAGGAGCTTGAACGATATGGTAGGAAGCTGGATGAGTTGTTGACGGGTGATATTGGGGAGCATGAAGAGGAGCTGGACGAGGAATTTGATAAGCTGGCGCCATATTTTGACAGGTTTCTTGACGAAGAATTTAGGGAGGAGTTAAAGACTGCCGTAGAGTATGCTAAGAGGATTTTATTAGGTGATGTGAAGGATTCTAAGCTTGAGACTTTAAAGAAGATCTTAAGGCTTGTTCTACAGGTCTCTCCTGATGAGTTATCTGAAGAGTTTAGGGATCTGGCTAGCGGGAAGGCTATAGTTTTTACGGAGTTTAAAGATACTGCCTATTATCTTTACGATAGGCTGAGGAAGTGGGCTGAAGAAGAGTTCGGGAATAGGGATATCGTTAGGATATTTACTTCAGATAATCGAGGTGAGATTGAGGAAATTAAGAGGTGGCTTGCTGAAGAAGGTAAAAGGGTTCTTGTTACGACGGATGTTGCTGGTGAGGGTCTTAATCTTCAGTGTGCTAATGTGCTGGTGAATTATGAGATAGCTTGGTCTCCTGTGAGGCTTGAGCAGAGAATAGGTAGAGTGTGGAGATATGGTCAAAGTAGAGTTACCTATGTGTTTAACTTATTTTTAGCTGATGCTTTGGAGAAAGAGGTAGCGGAGATTGTTTTTGCTAAACTTTATGGTATTACTATTTCTCTCGGGAAGCTTGAGCCTATTATAGGTGAGAAAGTTTTCTTATCAACTATTAGGAGAGAGCTTTTAGAGCATGCTATCGAGGAGGAGAAAGCTGTAGGAGGTCTTGTACCTGTGGAAATAGAGTTTAAGGGCAGGAAGCTTTCGTTATCAGAAATGAGAATTATTGATTTGGTTGCAAAAGACGCTAAAGCATTTGTAGTAGCATTCATAAAGGCTTTGAAAAAACTGATAAGAGAAATAAAGTTTAAGAGAGTTTATCCGCATTCGGTGGAAGCAGAGAAGGTAAGAAAGGACCTTAGATATTTAACTGGGTTTAGTGATACTAAGGAGGCTGATGAGTCTGCGAGAATGCTTTTACGTTTAGTAGCAGAGATATTGGATGCCGAAATTGATGAGCAAGATTCGAGAATACTATTGAAGCTAGAGAATGGTAGAATAATAGATTTATTGAGTAGTAGTCCGGAGAAAATTCTAGAGGGATTATTAAGATACTTTAGTTGTAGTGACTACGTAAAATATTTTGTTTTTCAGGGCAATGAGAAAAAGGTATTGTTGCTGACTGAAGCCAAGTTTTTGGTAGGTGGTGAAGTCAGATATAAAGAGCCTATAGGCATTGTAGCTGATTTTTGTACAAAGAGTATAAATATTCTTAGAGGAAAAACTCTTGTAAAAGAAATATTCGAGCTTTTAATGAAGTCTATTCCTATAGACGAAGTTCATGGATTATCGAATATGCTTTCATCTATACCCAGCATTATTAATGCTTCATATAACACATTTTATGAGAATGAAGCAAGAGAGGGAGCCATTAGAATAATTGAAGCAGTAAAAGAATATGAGAATTTTAAGAAAAAGCTTAGGGGTATAGAGTTTTTTGAGACTAATGAGCCTCAAGTGGAAATTGAAGAGTTCAGGTTTGTGTTTTTTAGTTCTGCTTTTTTGCCTGAAGTGAGTGAAGTAGTTAGTGAGGAAGTGTGGAGTTGGGCTGAAGACGAGGCTTTGCCAGTTATATTCAATTATGAAGGCCTGAATGGGCGGGAGGCTATAAGAGTTTCGGGCTTTGAGCACTATGATATAAAGAGTGTGAAGAGGGATTCTGAGGGTAGGATTATTGAAGAGAGGTTTATTGAGGTTAAGACTAAGATGGGTAAGAGCTTGACTATAAGGCTTACTGAAGAGGAGACTAAGGTAGCGAAGGAGAAGGGTGATAAGTATTGGCTTTATTTAGTTTATGGTGTTAAGACAGAGAAACCTGTAATATTGGCTATAAGGAATCCTCTTGAGCGTTTGCCGTTCCGAAGAAAAGTGGCTATTGAAAAGAGAGAAGAATACTACTTTAGCCTTGGTCAGTAGGGGGTTATTTATGAAGGTTTTTAGTTTTAGTAAAACTAAGGTAAAGGTTTTTGGAGGTTTTAATACAATTGGTGGCAACTGTATAGTTATTGAGAGTCCTTCTCTGAAGATAATGTTGGATCAAGGAGTGAACTTTACTCAGTTAAAGAAGTTTTATGGCTTTTCGATTAAGCCTGAAAGTGTAGAAGAGTTAAGAGAAATGAAGGTGCTGCCTCCGAGAGAGGCCTATGAGGGTGTTGAAGAAATATATGTGTCTCATCTACATTTAGATCACTTAGGTAGTTTAAATATACCGGGAGGTATTTCTGTTTACTTGCCTTCTAAGGAGGTTGCTGAAGTTCTCTCTAGATCATGGTGGTTCGGGTGGAAGCAACACTTATTTCCTCAAACTCTCTCCTTTACGGGTTTCAAAAATATTGAAGAAAGCAAGAGAATAAAATATGAAAGAATATCTCATAGCGCGTTTCCTTCATTTGCTCTTAGAATTGATACGGAAGATGTTTCTATACTCTACACGGGAGACTTGAGGTTGACTTCTGTTCATAAAGTAGTAGGTGACCCGAAAGAAAATTTAGAGAAACTCTCTGAAGACGGTGTTGATGTCGCTATTATGGAGGGCACTAATTTCGGTAGGAGAATGAATTATTCGACACCTATTCAATTTAAGCAAATATTTAAGGAACTTATTGAGAAATATGATAGAGATATACTATTTGTTACAGCTCATCCTCTTGACTTAGAATCAATGTTATCGATTCTCGAGATGTTATGGGAGAATAAATATACGCCAGTATTTACAAACATATACTATGCTCATGTTTTAGACGCAATGATCAATATAGTTGGATACGAAGTAGAAAACGAACTAATATTCGCTGCTTCATCAACAAAAATTAGGCATCTCGATAACTTCGAATATGAGTTTTCTATAAGCTCTTTACGAGATAGAAAAACAGCTTTCTTTATTTCTGCTACAGGTATAAGGGAGATTAAAAGTATTGTCAAGTTGCTTGATAAAGAAAGCAAAGGCTTAATACATATAACGGTTCTGGGAGAACCAGCTAGTGAAGAATGGATAATTGAAGAAAAAATAATGAGCAACTGGCTCAAAATACTAGGAATCACAAGCTACAGAATACACGTCAGCGGACACTATCATCCATATGAATTTAAAGAATTTATCCATATAATAAAATCAAAAAAGATAATACCAATACATACTACGGTACCTAGAATAATTAAAGAGTTATTTGAGAAATATGTGAAGTAATGTTAAGTTTAATATTTCTATGAAACAGTAAATTGAAAGATCGTTGAGATTAAGTCATAGATCGATGGAAGGTATAGGAAGTCTATTGAAGAGCGAGTTACTTTTAATGTAATGGATTTATGGTTTACTGTTGTTTAAAATATTCAGGCTACCTGTCTATTTCTTATACAGATGGTTGTGCTTTGTATTGTTCTTGGTTATATGGTTGGTATGTGTTGTAATTTTATATATTTTGGTGATATATGTATAAAGAGGAGAGATGTCTGAGGACGGGTTTGTTTCGGCTTATCAGGAGCTTGTTAGGATTGAGTGTTGTAGGTTGAATAGTGATCCGGGTTTGGGTTCTTGTCTTAGTTTGGATGATGTGAGGGAGATTTGTGGGAGGTTCGGTGTTGATTATAGGGTATTTATTGATAGGGGATTGTTGGTTGATTTGGGTGGTGGTAGGTTTAGGACTGTTCATGGCGATTTGATTTATCGTGTTGTTAATACTAGGGCTTTTCCTAGTTCTGCTTATCGTGTTTGTGATTATTGTATTGAGGTTCGTGACGAGGGTTTTATTCCAGATTTCAATGATTATGGGTTGTCTCCTAGGGTTTTAAGCGAGATGTCTGGTTTAAGTGAAAAGGATGTTGCTCCTCTTTTCTACGCGTTTACTGAATTCATGGGTATTAAGGGTGTTTCGTTTTATCAGTATGAGGCTGTTAAGAGTATTTGTTGTGAGGATTTCAGGGTTTATGGTGTTGTTGCTCCGACTGCTGCTGGTAAGACTTTGGTGTTTGTTTTGTCTATTTTGTTTTCTTTGGTTTCTGGGTTCGGTGGGAGGGGTGTGAGGGCTGTTGTTTTGTATCCTCGTAGGGCTCTTTCGCGTAATCAGCTTCAGAGGTTTATTGATTTGCTGTATTATGTGAATGAGTGTTATTGTGGTGTGTTGGGTAGGTATTTGTGTATTGGTGCCGATTATGGCGATGTTGATAGGAGGGCTGAAGTAGGGAAGCCTTATTTGGGGCTTAAGTGTCCTGATAGGAGGTGTAGAGGTTCTTTGCTTACTTTTGCTAAAGGTTCAAGGACTGTTGTTAGGTGTAAGAATTGTGGTAAGGTTTATGAGTGGATTTTTGCTGATAAGGAGACTATTTGGAGGGAGAGGCCTGATATTTATGTGTCTAATATATGGACTCTTTATAGGAGAATTCTTGATACACCCACTTTAAATTTGTTTAGTGGTTTAAAGTATTTAGTTTTAGATGAGGCTCATGTGTATGTTTATTATTTGGGTGGTCATGTCTATTATGTGCTTAGAGTCTTGACCGAGCTTTTGTTAAAGAGGGCTGGTACTAAGATTATTGTTTCGTCTGCTACTATTCCTAGGCCGAGGGAGTTTTTGCGTGAGCTTTTGGGTGTTGATGATAAGTGGATTAAGATTCTTGATTACAGGGATATTAGTGAGAGGTATTATGAGAGTAGGGGGAGGCCTCGTAAGCTTACTATATTGGTGTTTTTATTGCCTAACCCGAATTATAGTGTTGAAACTATTACTGAAGACGCTATTCTTATGGCGGGTCTTTGGTGCTGGAGGCATGGATATATGGGGATAGCTTTTACTGATAGTGTGGCTGAAGTTAATACTTTATATGATTATATTGTTTCAACAATACTTGGAAGCAGGCGGGGCCGTGAAGTACTTGATCATATTAATGGCTGGGGTTCTGATGTAAGTGATGATTACTCGTGGAGAAGTCTTGTTCCTCCCAAGCATCTCTTTGATGTTAGTTTATGGCTTACTAATGAATATAGAGGTTCTATAGGCATGCATTATGGATTACTAGATCGTAATAAGCGTGCTAAGGTCGAGGAGGCTTTTATGAGAGGGGATCTTCGTATGCTTATTGCTACCTCTACTCTCGAGCTGGGCGTTGATATTGGTGATGCAGCTGTTGTTATTCAGCATAAGCTGCCCCGGGATCCTGAGAGCTTGATTCAGCGTGTAGGGCGTGCTGGCAGAAGTAAAAAATGCATGTATATTTCTTTAGGCTTTATTGTTCTTCAGCAGTCTCCGATAGCTTCTCTTTATCTCTATAATAAAGACCTGAGAGAAAAATTACTCTCCTTAGAAGAGCATCCTGGCTTAAAAATTAGCAAAAATAGTTTACACTTAAAATTACAACACGGTATTTCAGCTATGCTTGCTCAGAGAGCACGGCAAGGGCTTACAAATTATATAAATATTACACTTTCTCGAATAAATTATAAAAACGCTTTGAAAAGAGTTATAATTCCTTTAAGAAACTCATTAGTTAAATGTCCTCAATCTTTTATTCTTTTAAATAAACTATTTGGACATACCGAATCTGAAGTACTTTCGAAGATAGAAAAATTTCTAAATGAAATTAATAACTTAATAGAAATATCAAATATTTCGTATGAGAAATTAAGCAAATACATAATGCATATTGAAAAAATAAAAGAAGAGCTAGTTAAGTGTAGTAAATTGCTTAAAAGCACCAAACATATTTATATTAAAACTCCTCTAATAGAAAATTTTGAGAATAATCTAGGAGTAAACATAGTTGATGTTGTAAGAAGAGCTTGCGGGAATAATTTTCCTGGAGGACTTGGAAGGACGGCTAAAGCTTGTGACGAAGTAATCAAGAGTATTATTGATAGCTACTCTTTCATTTATTCTATGTCTGGGAAAGTAATTAAATTATCAGAGAAATTTATTTTTAGCATTAAAAGTGTGTTCTTTGATGTTAAAAAGGCTGATTTGCTTGAAAATACGGAATTATTCGAAAATTACTATGAGTATTTTACAAATATTATGGAGGAGTTACAAAGTAAAGATATAAGTTTTAATGTTATAGGTAGCTTAAAGCTTAGATTAATAAAGAAGTTAAATGAGCTAGGATGTGATAACTTAAGCAAAGATCTTATTATACGTAGAATTGTACTTGCCTATACCGACAATGAGGCACTAAAGAATATAACGAAGTATTATGCAGAACTCTACTTTAGTCTAATGAATTTAATTCAATATCTATGCATAGTTAGTGAATCTCTCTATAGCTTTTCTATTCTATTACGAGAAGAGAATATTAAAGCTAAAAGTATAATTGAGGATTATCTAAGGAAAAGAAGATATAAAGCCTTTAATAGATTAATCGAAGAGAAATTTATTTCAGGTGAGAAAATTACATTACTAGATGCTCTTGAACTCGCCTCTAGGGTTCTTGGAAATTTCTTTTTCTCTCAGCTTCTTGACGAGCCTTCACATAAGTTAGTTGTTAGAAGGGAGTCTTAATGTCTGTCCGTAATAAATCTTACAGTCGCTCAGGCTCAATTGCTCTTTACTCATTTACTCCATTTAAGGTACTTGAGTCTAGCGAAGTTATTTATCGACTAATTTTAGTTCCTTTAGCTGGATTTGTTGTCGAGAAATATGTTGGTTTAAATTTAAAGTCTAAACGTATTTACTGGCGTACAAAAGCTACTATTGTTCGTGATAAAGTCTCAATTAATGTTGGTGAACATGTTATCATTAAGAATATTGTATTGCCTACAGAGATATATTCTAAGGTATTTGAGCAAACTTCGAAGGTGAAGTATGTATACAAGAGGGAAGGGAATGGACCCGCGCCGCATTATATTGAATATAGTTATGAGGCTTTAACGAGGCCTAAAGTCTGTAGGCATGGTTATGTGCTGTTATCGAGTGAAGAGGAATGTCCTTTGAGGAATTCTTGTAGGAAATATTCTGTAGGAGGGGAAGGTGGTTGTAAGTACTATTGTAGTGTTGATAATACTTATGTGGGTCTCTTTAATATTTTTCCTGAAGTTAGAACTATTTTTGAGGTAGATCCCACGAATGTTAAGGATGTTCTGGCCTATCCTTTGCCGCATAGTTTTGAGCAGTTATTTAGGCTCGGCTTTACTGAGAAGGGTTCAGGATATGTCTTTATAAATAGTGTGTTTCTGGTGCCGAAGCAGCGTCGTATATTCTTTAGGCCTTACTTTATTTTGTATCCTCTAGAGGGTCTTGGTTATCGTATAGAGAATGTTCATGCACTTGTTTTTGATTTTGAGAAGAATTCTTTGTATAAGCTGCTTGAGAAGCTTTACTTAATTGAGGATGTGAGGAGCTGGCTTGTCTATAAGTTTAGGTTGCTTGGTAGTGTTCTTGGAGAAGATTTTTCGAGCTTAGTTAATCCGCGTAAGGATTATGGTTTTAGAGTTTTCAGGGGAATGACTAGAGAGATAGAGAGAGTTGTTGAAAGAGGTATTTCTGTAGTGAGTGATATTGGTGAGAGTGAGAGGGATTTGTTTATGAAATATTTTTCTTACGTGTTTTTGCATACGTTTGCTCATATAGTTATATCTTTTATTGCGTCTTATATGCAATGCGATGAAAGTATTTTTCACTGCTTTATTGAACATCCTTTCACGGGTCATAGAGATAAGTTTAGGGTTATAGTTTTTGAAGACGCTAGTGGGGGTTATGGATTTCTGCAAGAGTTTTCTTTAATGTTGAGGGATGCTAGTCGTGATACTTTCAGCGACTTTATAAAACATATAAGTAGTATTTTCTCTAGGCCGTTGCAGTCAAAGAGGTATAGTAGGTACTGTGCGATGAGCAAGCTTGATTTAAAGAATCTTCCTCAGTTTCTAGTAAATAACATTAAATACAATATATTAAATAGAGTGAGCGACTCCTCGTCAAGAGAAGTTGTCGAGTCTATGGCCAATATTATTCATAGTGTCTTAAGTAAATATGTTGTTACAGGGGTTTATCCTCATGTTTTAGCTATGAGGAGGTATGTTTTGGGGAGATTGGGGAGGGTTTCTGAGAAGGCTAGGGCTTGGATTGATGATATTTTTGCGTTATATCCTTCTTGTTGGGATTGCTGTCCTCTATGTGTTATGTTTGAAAAAGGCTGTATTTATCATAGTTATAATCAGCCTTTTACGCTAAGTTCTACTTTAATGAAACATTTTGTAGAGATGTTGAATAGAATTCATTCGGCTGGTTTGAATATTGGTGAGAGATGTAGTAGAGTCGGAGATATTGTTAATAAAATTATTGGCTATACTAAGTTTTCTTTGAAAATTGTCTCACCTTATTTATCTGTGGGTCCTTTGAGGAATATTGTTGTACCTTTACTTAAAAGAAAAGTCAATATAGATATCGTTACTTTGCCTGAGGATGAGGCTAGAAATGAGGCTCATAATAAAGCATTAGCGTTTTTAAGGAATCTTAGGGGAACTTATTCTAATCTTAGTGTATATTTGGTTAGTTATGCTCTTCACGATAAGTTTATTATCATTGATGATTTGATTTTAATTGATGGATCATTTAATTTTACCGATCATGGATTGTATAGAAATCTCGAGAGTATTCGTGTTAGTTATAGGAGGCTTGATGTTGATGAAGCTTCGAGAAAGTTTAAGCATCTGAAAGCTTGTAGTAAAAGTCTATAGGTGTTTATTTTCGCTAAGGATTACTAGAGTAGAGAATATAAGGATTTATTTAGTATTAGTTATGATGGAGAATCCTTATCTTAGATTTGGTTTAAGGTTTAATCCGTTTCCTAGGAGTGAGGCTGAGCAGTATAGGAATGAACCTGAAATGCTTAGAGTATTTCTTTTTGAGAATGAAAAGAGGAAGTTAGAGAAGTTTGCGAAAGAAATTGAAAGTACTTCTGTAAGCTTTGTTGTGATAGGTCCTTGGGGCACTGGTAAGTCTCTGTTCTTACTTTACTTTTATCGATTATTGAGAGAATATTTTGGTAAAGATAAAGTAGTTCTTTGTTATGTAAAGGCTCCAAGTGATACTTTTGGTCTTTTACGTGGAATTGCGGAAGAGCTCAGTAAAGCAGACAGTAGACTTAAGATCGGAAAAAGAGCTAGTGAAGATGATTTGTTGCGTGGGATTAGAGAGTCTGTTAGGAGGCTTGTTCAGGAAGATAAAGTTGTCTTTATAGCTATTGATCAGTTAGAAGAGACTTATAGGAAGCTTAAGGAGGAGCTTGAGGGTGACGAATTTCGTAGAGAGGTTTCTAAGCTTGCAGAGACTATTCGTGGAAAGCTTTCAGCTATGGAAAGCCGTAAGTACGCTTTAGGTATTTCTGCTATAGAGGTTGAGTGGACTGAGCTTTGTGATAGGTGGCCTAGCTTAAAGGGACTTGATATCATTAGATTGAGGAGGCTTCATATTGATGAAGTGCCACTTTTTGTTGAAAGTTTTCTTAAAGTTGCAAGAGATGAGAAATATATTAAAGAGAATCCTGAGTTAGCAGAGAAAGTTTCTGAGAATTCATGCTATCCATTTGATATTTCTGCGCTGAATGAGATATATAATTTGAGTAAAGGTGTCCAGCGTTATGTATGCAGTTATGCTAGTGAGACTTTAGAGTACGCAGTTACTAAGGGATATGCTGAAGTAATAGATTCCGATATTCTTTGCTTGGCCATAGATCCTAACAGGTATACTTGGAAAACAGCATTAAGCGAGATCCTGCCTTTCCATTATTGGAGAATTAGAGGTGTGCTAAGCGATGTTTTAGCATGGATTAGTGATACTTATGGAGATAAATTGAACATATTCTATTTGGGATCTCCTAAGAGAGACTTGCATTTAGTTCAGGTGAATGAGCAAGTTTTAGCTTTAGTTACTTTATGCAGAGCTAACACTATTACTGGAAGGGATATTGAGAAAGTTTTAGAAGAGCATGGAAAAGAAATAAGTGTTGATGATACTAAGATAGAAATTAACAAAATGTTATTGTTGCTTTTTGTGCCATCAAGGCTCAGTGGAGGAAAATTATTTGACTCAAAGGCAAGAATTATTCTTGTTAGGATGCGAGATTTCATTAAGTGGGTTAGGGTAAATAGAGATTCTGACGAAGAATGGGGTAGATTAGTGGCGTTTTATGCTGCTATCAAGGGGCTTCTTCCGTCATATTTACCTACGCTTAAAGATAAAATTAAGGAGTCTCAGGAAATTTTAAAGTTACTTGGCTTGTTCGAATAATATGGAGAGGGCTGAAAGAAGAGACGAATCATTTTATCAAAGAGCAGTGATTGAGACTTTAGTCTATCATAAGTCAAAGTTTTTAACGTTTGATTCTCTCGGATTTTCTGGAGTAACTCCTGACGTTATAGTTATTGATAAAGGAACTTTAAAGGAGAATTTTAAAAACCATGAAGTTTTTGTGCTTGAGGTAAAAAGGAAACTTAGCTATGAGTATTTAGGTCAATTACTTCGATATAAAAAGCTATTTGGTGTAGTGTATTTGGTGATTCCTTTAGAGGAAGTAACGTCGCCGAGCACTTTTTATTATATAAAAGAATTCGAGTATATGCTTAAAAGGCTTGGTATAGGCCTTGTATTAGTAAGTGTAAAGGAGATACTTAAAAATGGAAAGAAAAAATATTTTGTTGAGTTTGAAGAAGAAGTAGATGTAAGATCGTTATTTGCTTCAGAGCTTCTAACTAAGCATTTTGCTTACTTGTATTCCTTAAAGAAAATTTTGGATATAACATTAGACGATAAAGAATATATTAACCTGTACAACTTATTTAGAAATTTTGTTAAGAAGAAACTGGATATTAAGGTGTTTTATCGCAATGAATTAATTGATAGTGTCTATAGGAATATATTTTGTCCTTTGAAGCCTAGTTTGGAACTTAATGGAATCTTAGTAGGAATTTCTGAAAATCCTTTAAGATACATGTTAATTAATCCTTATAGACTTATTGAATATGATTTGAAAGAATTAATTGGTTTCTTTCTAGAAAATAATCCTTTGTCTGAAGTAATAGAGAGTAGTATTAGCAGAATAGAGAAGTATAGTATACAGGAGAATATTTTAAAGCTTACTCCTTCTCTTATTCTATACTTAAAATATACTAAACCTTATATTAACTATGATAGAATTATAGAAATTTTAAAGAAGAGTGTGCTTTCTAGATATATTAGGTTAAAGAGTTCTCTGTGTAAGAAGATTAAATCTCGAGAGCTTGTTTAAGAAATACTGGTTGACTAAATGTTATGCTATGAGGTTCACTATCGCCTGTTTTTGCTATTATTTTGTTTATCCATACTTTACCATAATATGCTGGGTCATCTAGAGCTGATAGATATTTTTTGAATTCTGTCCATGAGAGTTCTCTGTAGCCTAGTTTTACTAGTCGTTCGTTAACTTTTTCGTATAGTCCTTCACGGCCCCATATTTCCTTATTTCCTATTGATATTGGGTATCCATAGTCTTCACCGCTATATTTTCTACATAAAGCCACGTATTCTTCTTCAAGTATTCTTAGAAAGACTGGTGTTTCAGGCACTTTAGCTAAGAGGTTAAGTAGAGAATCTACTGCGTTTGGTTTTATCTTATTTTTAGCTACTGACTGTAAGCTTTGTCTAAAGCCTATTCTGAAGTTTTTTTCAGTTATTCCAAGAATCTTTGTTACTTCTTTTAGCGGCCTAGTTACTATCACTGGTGCTGTGAATAGTAAGTAAGGGAAGTGTGTGATTAATTTCTTCTTTTTGCTTATTTTAATAGCTTTCCATATATTTTTTGATAGTTCTTCTGCTTTTTTCTTTTCTATTTGATTGTCGGGGTCTAATGGATATTTCCATTTAATTTGCGTTATAATGATATTTTCAGAGGTTTTCTTAGGGCCGCGTTCATATATCAATAGGAGATCATTTTTCTTGGCTTTGAGCCATGCTTTTAGACTTCTTGTCTCGGGGATTCCCCATAAGTGGACTCTATTAGATGAATCTACTAAATATGTAGGTATGTATCCTAGTATAGATTCTACCAAGTATAGTTCTATGCCTAGCACTATGCTTTTTGCTATGTTTTCGGGGGTTCCGCGTGCTATAAAAATGTTTGGTTTATTTGATGGCATTTTAGCCTATATAGTGTTAGTTTTAAACAATTTATTTTTATCGTTTGTCGTGGCTCGATTTTACACTTATATTTAAATTTAACTATTACATATAAAAAGGTATTATTTCTAGAATATAATGGAGATATGAGAAGGCTGTTACGTTACTTTGGGTTTAAGCCTGTTGTGGGTGGGTGGATTGAGAGGTTTTCTAGTGTAGGTGATGTTGTTTTTGATCCGTTTGGAGGCGCTGGTAGTATTGTTTTTGAGGCTTTGTCTCGTGGGAGGAGGGCTATTTATCTTGATTTGAATCCTTATATTGTTTTTGTTGTGAGGACTTTGGTTAGGGCTTTGAGTGAAGTTGATCCGGAGGAGTTTGTTGAGATCGCGTGTAGGGTTGTTAGTGGGCGTAAGAGGGTTCCTGTTAGGTTGAAGGATTTTAGGTTGACTTATATTGATACTAGGTCGCTTTATAGGGTTAATGGTGTTGAGGTGAAGTATGTTTTGTGGGAGAGGGATAGGCCTGTTGCTGCTAGGACTTTTGATGATAGATGGGTAAGGATTTCAGAGGAGTGGGGGTTGTTTCCTTATTGGCCTTATCATAGTTATCCTTGTGGTAGGATATGGTATAGTGATGTTCCGTTTTATACTAGGCGTTGTGTAGATCATATTTACGAGTTCTTTACTAGGCGTAATCTTGTTGCTTTATCGACTTTACTTTATGATATTGAGCATAAGTGTAGGAAGGGTACGTTGCAGGATCTTCTTAAAGTAGCTTTTCTGTTGATTCTTCATAAGTGTAGTAAAATGGCTAGAGTGGAGGGAGGGAGCTGGCCTTATCCTAAGTACTGGATTCCGCGTAGACATATTGAGGCTAATGTTTACTGGGCGTTTATGAATAGTGTTAAGCGTATCGCTAACTTCCTCAAGAAGTTCTCTGAATATAAGGTTATTTTAGGTGAAGTAGAGGATGTGTTAGCGGGGTCTGCTGACATAGCTGTTCTCGAAGGAGACGCTAAGGAGACGCAGCTGCCTGATGAGTGCGTAGACTACGTTATAACTGATCCTCCAATGCTAGATGAAATACAGTACCTTGAGTTAAGTTACTTCTATTTATCTTGGATAAGAAGAGAGCCGCCTTTCGAGAAAGAAGTAGTAATTAATCCTAACAGGGGCGTTGATGAGAAAGCATACTATGATATGCTCGGTAAAGCTGTAAGTGAAGTTTACCGTGTGCTTAAGGACGGGAAGTACTTCACGTTAATAGTTCACGACTTACCTGAATTAAAGGAGGAAGTGGTAGCTAGAAGTGAGCAGGCGGGATTCAGGCTGATTAGAGTAGATAAAGTGAAGAGATTAAGAGGATTAAACTTTAAACACGGAGCACAATATGAGTGTTACATAACTTTCTGTAAGGCGTAAAGTTCGTAGGGAAACTTCTTGATGTTTTTGAAAATTATATCGTAACACTGAATAATATCTTAGCTATTTTAAGAAATACTTTCAGCTTTCTCTTGAGGAATTTTAAATTGGGGTAGTATATATTGTACTATACGATGGAGCTTTTGTATGAGTCGCGTCCATGGATATTAAGACTTATAGATAAAATTCGGAGTGTTAGGGAAAATAATAAAACTTGCTTAATGCCTGTCTTTTATCTTAAGAGAGAGTCTTTGACTTTTCTTTATTCTCAGTATAGTTGGTTAAATTATTTAATTCGATGGCCTCTTTTCTTTATATTTTTAGAGACGCTTATTATTGCTGTCGACCTATCTTATTTCGGGCATTTTATCTTTGTTGATAGAAACATGACAAATGTTGTGCTGTCAATGTATAACTTATCTGCGACTGCAGTTCTTTCTTCAGTATTTTTTGCTATAGACATTCGTAGTGTAATTTTATCTATTATAGGTTTATCTATTTGTCATATTCTTCTATTCTTTCTAAGCTATTGTTCAGGAAATTATTATAGTCAGCAACGTAAAATGATGGAGCAGATCATCAATAAAGTTTCTTCAGTCGATTTATTTATGTGTTTAACATTACTGTTTCTGCTAATAATACTTGCTATTTTAAGCATTGTGAAACTTATTCCATTAGTTAAAAGAAAGACTATAAAAGTTGAAATAGAGGTAAAGAGAGTTCGCAAGGAGGTTATTAGCATCATTATTCCTGCTGTTGTTGTCTCTTTGAATGAAATAATTGGATATTTGCTCAATAGTCCTATCTTAGCAGAAATAAGTGGTAGTATCGCAAAAAGATTATTTAGTGAAATTTCTCCGCAATTATTCACTAAATTTTCTTACTTATTTACAGGTTTTTTACTTGATATGACTGTTATATCTTTGGTACATCCTATATTAATGTTTCTTTTATACTTAATATTTTATGAAATATTTCTAAATAGCAGTAAACTTGAACTAGAAAATCCTCTTATATGGATTATAGAAGTGCCTTCTAATAAGAAATATGAAATATTATATAAAATTGCCAATAAAATAGAATTGGGTCACATAATTAATAACTTTAGTATAAAAATTATAGATATTCATAAAATTGTCAAAGAGATAATTGGAAATAAATATAAATTTATTAAAGTATTTATTGTTAATTATACTCAAGATGATTATGCAGTATATAAAGTTAAAAAAGATGAAGATAAAGGGCTTGCAGTATATTTGTCCTTGGATGCTATTAAGAGAGTTCTTGACGATTATAGTTCGCCAGAAGTTCTTGAAGAAGTTATTTATGAGGAGCTTTTAGATCAGATTAAGCGTCCTGTGAATGCTAAGAGTTTAATTGCCTTGAGTATTATAGAAGTATTTTCTTATACTTTGTTTTCACTTTGTGTGATAATACCTCTTTTAGCTAAATATTTCAGAGCCCTTGCTGCAGTAGGATTTGTGGCAATTTCTATAGCTATGCTTTTTGTGATAGAAACTTTTGCCAGAAAACAGTCTAAAAGATTAGGAACTCGTAAAAGAAAATTTTCTCAGATATTGTTTTTAATACTATATCTAGCAGCACTGTTAATCTTTCCAGCTATTATATTTCTAGCAGGAGGGCTCTTTCTTATTTCAGAGTGGAGTCTCTACATTATATTTCTGTGGGCCATTGCTCTAATACCGCTAATGGTATTTAGTGCTGCTATTATGGTTAAAACAGGAAAAATAATAAAAGAAACTAAACTGAGGCTTGCTGAAAAAATGTTTAGAAAAATATTAACAAAACAATAAGTTTATAAAACTGGGTGCTGTTAAGTTGAGCTCTAAGCATAAAATAATATCTAGACTATAATATATTCATAGCAATGTCCTTGAAAGTACTACAGTAATTTTTCAAGAATTATGTTCACGCTCTCTACAGGATTCTTATAATCAAACTCTAGCATAAGAACCCCTGGTGTTGTTTTACTAATTGAATAAAACAACAATTCCATAAAAATACCCATTCCCTTCTCTCTGCTCTTAAGGTTATAGATGTGTGTTTCTGTTATTCCGCAAGAAGGCGACCCCTTAATACCAATTATAGCTACAAGAGAATATCCAGCATTATTAAGCTTTACGACTAAATGTTTAGTATCTGCAACTAATCTATGAATAATGTCAGTTATTTCTCTTCTCTTATACTCTTCTTTGGTCATAGGAAAACGTGGCTTACCTAGTAGTAGAAATTCTGGACAGGGTAATTGAACTATCCTATAATTATTTTTACGCAGGGTTATTATTAGTCTATTGATTTCTCTGTAGGCTTCATCTGTGATTTCATATACATTAGTTAAATCATTTAATAGGCAATGAGCCAGCAGTAAATATCTTCCCTTTTTCCTATTATTATTTGTGATCATTTAAATCAACCACTAACATGTGCAGATTGAGGATCATAAAATCTATTGCCCTTAATTTTATCAGTATAAGCGTCAATAGGGTATAACTCTATAGTAACTTCTGTCTGATCACTTTTTCTATTAAAATAAATGTTCAAAGCTTCTACGAATTCGCTTGGCATTGGGAAAGGAAGGATCATGTTGACAATACCCGAAATAACTCTTTTTAAACATGTGTATACTACCTTAGACTGCTCCTCAGCTAACGAGATTTTGTGAACATATCTATAAATCTCTTCAGCTAGTCTTGCATTACTTTCATTAAGTTCTTTAAACAATTCAAGAGTAACACCTTTTTTAGCTATTGTACAAAGTATATTAGCTATATCAGCTAAATAATATGATATATATTTATTATTAAGAATATTCTCAAAATTACTAATTGAATTAAGTAAACGAGCCGAAGGAATTAATAATTTATGCCTATTATTAGTGTCTTTATGCATTAATTCATGTGTTCTTTTATTAATAAATTGGTATACAGGTGGTAAATATTTTTCTAATTGTCTTATTTTATTTACTTTAATATCTAATACATTTGATAAAGATAATACAGGTTTATTATAAGTAGAAAGAACTTCATATCTATCAAAAGTTATACTAGTGTATTCCCATAAACGTATTGAAATAAGTTTTAATGCTATATCCAAAACACTTGATAATTCATAAACGTTAAGTATCTTACTTATCATATAATTATAGTCTTTGGAAAGAAACTCACTAATTTCAGTCTCTCCATACTTATGAAAATTAAACTGCAAAGTTGCATAAGCTCTGTAAAGATGACGGGGTAAAGCATTAAAAGTAGACTTAGCTGGAATTAAGAGACCTATTCTTTTCTGTATTTTATCTATCTGTTTCATTATGTTGCCTCTATAAGGTTCGACTTGTTTATAGAATTTCTTTAATAATTTATAATGTCTATCCTCATAATCGAAACCTTTGATAGAAGTTTCTATAACACTGGTCCAGTATTTCGTATCCGATACAAACTTAACAATATTTCTGCTATCTAATGTTTCTACTTTATTTCTAGATGCTTGTTCATATGCGAAGGGAAAAGTTGGTGCATATACTAAGCTTCTTTTTTCAATAATATAGTCTATGTAATTCCAATATTTTGATGGAATAATATTCAATATTTTTCTAAAATCAGAAAATTTGGCCTGTATTAATATTGGGGCATCGTGTTTCTTAATTAGTTTAATAATTTTTATAAAGGTTTTGACTCTTTTTTCCGATCTTAAAGCTCTCGGATCAAGAATTATTATAAGCAATACTTTATTAGTCAATGATAGTAGACTACTATAAAGCATAAATTCATCAGAATATTTAAGCCAAGTGTCTACTACAAACCTAGGAGCATACAATATCGTTTTGATATCAATATTCCTATTTTTCCAAAGCACAGAAAAGGTGTAAAATAAAATATTATCCTCACATTTATACGATGGTATTTCCTCCAACTCTCTAAGTATAGCGTTCGCCTCCATAAGAAACTTCTTTACTAATGACGTCATCTTGTTGTAGATTTTGCTTTGCTTCCTTATATTTTTTCCTTATATTACCATTAAAATAGTCAACTTAATATACGTAGTACGCTATTAAAATCAAGCTTAAACTCCCTCATAGAAAGTCTATCCTTTCACCTAAAATACCTTAACTTTCAACAATAGTTCCCTAAAGCTCCTTAGACTTGAATTTAAGGAAAAGTTCTTTAAATTCTTTACTAATCATAGGAACTGTCTACTATAACTTTAGTTAAAGCAAACATACTACTGTTCCCATTTCTGTACATCTATTTTCAGATACAGAAACTTCTGGATTACAGTATTCTAACGCATCATTGAGTGAAAAATCCTTTATATAGTAGTTTTAATGGGTCCAGTAATATTAAATCAACTATCTTAATTAAAATTGCTACTGTCTAACACGAGGTTTCTTGACAATAACTTTATAATATTTCAAGAAAACAATAAGAAAACCATTAGAATAGCCTGTTTACACAGTTTTCGGTAAAATATTATTAGCTATAGCGTCACTTAATACTTTTTCTAAGTCTTTAACATGTTTATCAAAGTATTTCTGCGTAGGAAAATATAATGTCTTTACGTTATAGTTCTTGAGTTTCTTTTCAACACTATCTGCTACTCGTTTTAAAGTAACTATAATGAGTTCCGGCTTATTTTCTTCAGTGAATTTACTGAGCTTATCTAATGCTCTATTTCTCTCATCTTTCCCTACATTATTCCATTTCTGTCCTACTGGTAGTAAGTCGTAGAGGTAGCAGCCTAGTTTCTGAAATATAGTGAGGAATTCTTTTTCTCTTATACCGTAGACTTTATGGAATGCTATAAAGGTAGCATAGTATAGCACAGTATTCTTATTATAAAAGAACCTTGTTTTCTGTGTGTCACTGGGTTTAGGAGGAGACTCTGCTACAAAAAGAACCCTTATCTTCTCGGGCCTATACTTCTTGCGAAGATCTTCAATAATATCCTCGTAACTTTTCTCACACATATTCTCACAAAATACTAGTAAAATGAATATTTAGCAGTATTCACTACAATTACTCAAGGATCTTAAGCAACTTATCTATTTCTTTTCTCCTAGACTTATTCGTGAAGAATGTTGCTTCAGGGTGGTGCCATTTAACGCGGTCTCTTCTATCTTGTCTTAAATACCTCTTGCATAGTAGTGAGAAAACATTTTTCTTTACTTCTTCTAATGGAAGGTTTAGTTTTAATGCTATTTCTCTTAAACTCACTCTATGGGGAGCTCTTCTGACTGCTCGGAGGATCTCTAATTCTATTCCTGTGGGTATTTTGGGCTCTATTTCTTCTGGTTTTCTTTTATTTGAGTAGACTATTTCGCCGTTTTTGAATATTATTAGTTCTCCTGGAAGAAAACACTCCCACATTTCATTTGTTAGTGGCCGTGTTGCTATGATGTATCCTTGCTGCTGGGGGCGCTTTTCTTCAGCTAGGTCTACTTCCCAATCAATATCTCTTAATTTTATTCTACTGTAAGGTGGTTTGCGGTGGAGTAGGCATAGTCCGTTGTAGCCTGTTTTGTCGTAGTAGCAGAATAGGTATTCGCTGTCGGAGAAGATGCAGTTGAGGTATCCGTAGTTGTTTACTTCGGCTAGGAGTCCTGCGAGCCAGTCGAAGTCGCTTTTCTTCCACTTAACTATTTTCCTCTCCTCTATTTGGCTGAGGAGGTAGCAGAAAATATACTCTGAGTCTGTTTCTCCTAGAGGCTTAAACCTACCTAGCTTTAGTTCCCTGTAGCCGTTTAGTGTTCCGTTGTGTGCGAATACGTAGTCTTTTCCGAAGAGTTCTCTTTTGAAGGGGTGTGTTTCGGTAGCTTTTTTCGCCGCGGCTTGCTCGTCTAACGTGGCCTATGAAAATCTTAGACTTGATTAACTCATAGTTTTCTATGAAAACGGCTAAACGGCTTTCAGTAGCAGTTAAAGGTTCTTTAAATACTATGGCGGAGTTGTCGGGGTAGAATGCGAGTCCCCATCCATCAGGATTACGTCTCCCCCGAACCCTAAATCCCTTAAACGAAATCCTAGGACTCACTGGCAAATTAAAACATAGGGCTAAAAGCTCACACATATTCTCACTAGAATTATATGTAGGCTTCAATATTTATTTATCGGATTGGATATTATATTGAAATCATAGTGCTGGATTAGATTACTTGGAAACTAGTGTCTGAATATTGTTAGCTGCTTTGTAGCTCTTATTAGGATGAATTGTAAGGCTTATTTGAAACCATATGGGGTTTAGTTTTTCTGCATTGAATTGATTTTTAGTTATTTTTCTTAAGTTATAGTTGTTGAGGCTTAAGTGAATATTTCTCTGGGATATGCTCGATTACTTTAGATAGCTGAGTAGGGAGAGGCACCAATTAACATTTATATTTGTTTCGTGTTAAGTAATACGGTTATGGTTGTGGCGAAGAGTGTTGTAAGGAGGAAAATTCCGGTGACTGCTATTGATAGTGAAAAGATGATTAATGTACTACGTAGACTAGACCTTTATGATACTATTATTAATGGGGAGGCTCGGTGCTTTATTTGTGGGAGATCGTTGTCTTTAGATAATATTGGAGGTATTCTTTCTGTTAAGGGTGAGGTAGTTTTAGTGTGTAATAAGCCTGGCTGTATCGTTAAAGCAGCGTTTTTATCAGAGGAGAGATATAGATATTGTGCTGGAGAATAAAGGTGTAAAGCAGGGATTCTTATTTTAAAGAATACGTTATTATAGGTGTATACACATCATTATTATTCGTGGCACGTGGGAGCAGAGGGAGTCCTCTGGTTAGGATTCGTAGAGAGGTTCTTGAAGTCTATAGAGATACTGCAAGGAAATATTCTATTTCATTAAGTAGCCTTATAAGCGCTGTTCTTCTGTTGGCTCCTTGTGTTAATAGTAGAGAGGAACTCGAGGTTGGTGTGGCTGCTTTTGTGGGAAGAGTGTCTGGTGTGGGCTATTACATTATCTCTGAGTTAAGAGAGGGACTACGACAGACGTGTAACAATGATTTAAAAGAGGTTGAGCAGAAAGTAAAAGAGTACAATTTTCTCTATAAAAGTGTTAATAACAGCGTAGATGAGTCAAAAAATAGTTTTTCTAAGGGTGATGAATATGAATGAATTTATTGAAATTTTTCTAAAATTCTGGAAACATTTATGGAGCATCTTAGGACCTATCTTTTTTGTCCTTTTTATTCTTTTGCTTTATTATATTCGGAATCCTGAGCCTTTCGAAAAAATAGCTATTCATATATCGTGGATTTTATCTAGAGTAAGTAGATATTTTGAGAAGAGAGCTATTAGTAGGGAAGTAAGGTACATTGTGTCTAGCAGTTTTTCAAAAAATTTTCCCATAGAGGAGGTTCCAGAGATAGTTATTGAGTGGGGTGACGAAGATAGAGCTATAAGGGACATTAAGTCTGGCAAGTTAGTCATTATTTTAAAAAGTGGTAGAAGAAACCGCTATGAGAATATTGCGAGAGCTTTGCTAGCTACTGTGCCTGAGTTGCTAGCTCCTGAGATGAAGACTGTGTATGATGAAAAGCTATTGAAATGTTTATCTGCTCATATTGCTAAAAGTATAGCTAAAGATTATCCTCAAGTGGTTACAATGATTAATGAAGCGATTAGAGATACTATAGCAAATGATGATAAAATGCTTAAGGTTTCATCAACGTTAGTGGAGATAGATGATCAATCATTGTTTTCAAGAGTACTGGTACCTGAGTTAATTGAAATAGCTAAGCTCCGATATCCGCATAGAGATCCTGCCCTAGATGAAGAGGTTCTGGAGCTTATTGATATGCTAGGTAAGCTTTCAAGAGGGGAGAAAGTAGATTTTCCGCTAATATATCGCAAGTATATTAGGTTAGCTTTTATTCGAGTTGCACGACCTGAAAAAATTGAAGCTATGCTTGAGCCGCATATACGTTTTGTTAAACATATACTTAGTAAGTACCGTGGCATAAAGTCGTTGTATATTCTTGCTGCGGGAAGAAATATTGCTGCGGCAAAAGCTCTTAGAATGTTATTAGAGAATGAATTTAAAAACATAGGTATAAGATTTGATGTTCAAGAGCATGTTTATGAAGGAATATATAAAGGGGTTCCCAAGATTAAACTCTATGTAGGAAGGATAAGAATATTTAGTTAAGTAAATATTAGGTCTCTGACAGAGAATTGTCTAAATGATTGAAGAAAAGATCGTTGATATGCTTGTATTAATGTTTATTGTCTGAAAAGAGGATTAGGAGATGAGTGAGGAGGATTGTGAGGCTCTTAGGGAGGCTTTGGTGGAGTACTGGAGGGGCGAGACTGTATCTCTTGAGGAGGTGGTTAGGCGGCTAGAGGGTGTGTGTACGAGTTGAATTTTTCTCTAGGGTTTTAGAGCCTTGTGTTTTGTTAATGTGATGTTGTATTAGGGGGTTTGTGGGTTTGGGGATAAAAGTCTTATAGGTGTGTGGTTTCTTTTTACGGCAGAGTAGGTGGAGGTGGTTGTATGGTGTTGAGATTTCGTGATGTTGTGTTGTATTTGTTTGTGGGTTTTGTCCAGAGCTTTGTTTTAAGGTCTTCGCTTAGTTACTTATTATTGAGTATAAGGAAAATGGGCTGTATTTGTAGTTTTGTATAAAGTGATAAAGTTTTACTTTAAGTATGTTGCTGTATTGCTTACATATACTAACTTGTGTATACTACTTTTAATTTTTCGTTTTCAGCGATTTTAGCTAAATTTTCGTCTCCGGTTACGAATATTTTGCTTCGAGCTTTAATGGCTGATACTATTTGTAAAGCATCTGCAACGTAAATATGATGTTTTAGTACAAGTTTTATGGTTTCTTTAAGTATTCGGGGGCTTATCTCTACGACTATGAGTCTATGTAGTTTGGAGAGAGTTTTCATTTCTCTTAATAGGTTTCTCAGTAATTCTCTTGCATTGAGACCTAATCTTTTTTCATATTTATCGAAAACAACAGTGGCTTCGGCTATATTCCAGTATGAAAAAGAAATTTTGCTGATGCCGCGGTAGCATTCGCTAAATATTTTATCTACTATGTTGCTGCCTGGTTCGCTGACATATCTTTTAACTAAAGCGCTTGTATCAAGGTAGTAGACTTTATCATTTGATGTCATGTAGAATCGCCTCGACTCGGCTTTTTCTTAATTCTCTTACGATTTTGGTGGCGTTTAAGCCAGCAGGTCTTGACATAGGTATTTCAGATTCTGTAGAAGGTTCTAGTTTTTCTAGTCCAAGTTCCTCTGCTAAAGCATCAATCCATCTTGTAGA
>Ga0190367_1000491_pt1 | contig 28717 bp, 30 predicted proteins | sample 4872181011_MG_FD_171838 | JGI IMG/M metagenome (GOLD analysis project Ga0190367, IMG submission 171838) | Hydrothermal vent microbial mat bacterial communities from Southern Trench, Guaymas Basin, Mexico - 4872-18-10-11_MG | ecosystem: Environmental > Aquatic > Marine > Hydrothermal vents >...
TTCTATTCTAATCGGTGGCGTGAGCGAATCAGGGCTTGTTTTTATGAAGAACCCAAGTATTTCATAATTTAGCCTATTTATCAATAATTTATCACTTTTAACTTTCTCTTCTAATTTCCTTTCCTTTTCTATTAGTTTTTCCTTGGAAATAGTGCCTTTCTCATATCTCTTAAGTTCATCTTCTTTTCTCCACTTCCTTATACCTTCAGTTATATTGAAAGTTTCTGTTCTCTCGCAGTAGTTTAAGACGTGATGAAATAATGCTTGGTCGCTAAGGTCGCTTATGTCAGCTATGCCGAGTAAGTGGTGAATGTATCTTCCTCTACCTCTCTTAACTGTTCCTAGAAGTAGGATGTTAGCTTCTTTACAAAAGTCCATTAAATTATTTCTAGCATTTATCAAGGATTCTACAGCTCTTTTCCTAAGATCTCCAGGGACTTTCTCATACCATTGACTTATCGAAAGAGGCCCATCTATAATAACAGCATATACATTCTCTTCTTTCTCAATAAGTTCCTCTAAATGTTTCTTAACCAGTTCACATAAGTATGCCTCTCTCAACGCAGAGGCTATAAATCTTAATTCTACATCTTCGAATTCTACATGTTCATCAGATAATGTTTCATCTAGAACATTAGACTCAAGAGCTCCGCCGAGTAACTTAATTACCCTCTCCGCATCTATAATGTCAGCTAATGCTTTCACACGCTTAATTTCCCTATTTTTCACAAAAACAGAAATTCCAGAAATAGCGTACATTTTAGCCGTAGATATCGGTAGCGTATTACTTGAAGTATCGCAACCCACTACAGATTTACTTATAAGATCCTGTACTTGACAAACCTTCTTTATATTTACCTCATTTAATAATTTATTCTTCACTTCCTCTATTCTTCTCCTTGTTTCCTTAGCTAATCTTAGAGACTTCTCTAACATTTTTTCTCTTATTTCACGGTAAATATCAGGATATAGTCTTATAATAGCCTCAATTTCATCACTAATACTCCTACCAAGTGGAGAAGGGAGAGCCTCAAGAAACTTTTTAATTTCCTCATACCTACCCTCAATCCAATACGTCAAAGGAATAATCCTACTTATTACGAAAACACCCCTTGAATCAACTCTCAAATAATCTAGAGTAGTGCCTACAACGTCTAATAGTGTTTTTATTTCTAAACGAATATATAGTTTTTACCTGAGTTCATTATTGAAGACAATAATTTCATACTATAACAAGAATCATGCTAAAGGTTTCGTCTTATTCAGCAAGAGTATTTCAGCTCATTGTGGTTTATTAAGTCGTCTGAGATGCTTTAGCAATCGCTTTACGGCACTTATTATATTCTTCAGTAGTTTTATTAGTGATCTTAAATACTTGGGCATATTCTCTATTGTCTTCTGTTTTCTTTAAATTCATGTTAATGGCTTGGACGTTACTGATATAATAGATGCCAAAGACTTATTTTAGTGGTGAATGCAAGTTGGCTAGGTTTTGGGTTTTTGTTGTTTCTGAGGAGAATTGGTTTGTTATTAAGGAGAACTGTGTTCATGGTGTTCCTGAGGGTTCTAAGGCTGTGGAGCTTGTTGGGCCTGGTGATGTTGCTATTTTCTATGTTAAGAAGAGTGGTGCTAGGAGTCTTGGTGGTAGGTTTGTTGGTGTTTTTAGGGTTGTTTCTTCTTGGTTTAGGGAGGATAGGATGTTGTGGCCTGATGAGGTTAGGGAGGGTAGGGTTAAGTATCCTTGGAGGGTAAGGCTTGAACCTGTTAAGCTCGGTGTTGCGGATTTCGACGAACTTGTGCCTAGGCTAAGCTTTATCGGAAATAAGGAGAGAGCATACGCCTATCTTGTAGGTACACCAGCAAACCTAAAACGACCAATACCGGAGGAAGATGCTAAGCTTATAATGGAATCTTTAAGCTGATTAGAGTCTTAGGTGTTAAATGGGTAGCTTAAACTTTTTATTTATAATGTTGTTGGAGTTGCTTGAGGAAATGCTGTTGAAGGGGAGGGAAGATTAGTTTCGTATCATTTTCTCTATCTGATATTATTACATCGGTTATGGTCATTACTACAGGTGTTATGGCTTATTATTGAACCTTTAGAATATGTGAAACGAACACTTGCGTCACTTTTTTAATGTCTTTCACTGTAAAAAGCTCCCTCTTAAGTACTATATTCAAGGTGGCATTATTAACTGTATACCTTTTTTGTATATGATGTATGCTTTTAGGTCATCTAGTATTGGTTCTATTTCATTCCACCATGGGGCTAAAATTTCTTTCAGTTTTTCAGGGTTTCTGATAATTTCTTCAAGTATTTTTATCATTTTTAAGAAGTTGCTGTCTACTCCTTCGAGCTTTATTTCTTGCGATATGTTTGTAATGGGCTTTATTTCTGGTTTGCATGTGATTTTTTCTAATCCATATTTTTCAGGGTTTATTCCTATTAGCACTAGTGCTGTGGCGAGTGCTTTCCTAGTTTTTCTACTAGGTTTTCTTTTTAGCCATAAGTTCATTAAATTGCTAAAATCGGTCATGGCTTCTTTAACTACATGGTTGAAGCCGTATTCTATAAGTTCTTTAGCTAAAATTCTGGGTATAAATATGTTAATTAGTTGGTAATCATATTTTTCCCATATTATTTTACATTGAGATAGTAACTCTATGGTCTCTCTAATGCTTTTATCATATAATTTTAAGAAACCTAGTTTAAACGAGGCAAGGTATGCTAAGGTTTCATCAACTATAGTGTCTAGTACTATTTTACACTTTATGTCTAACGATTTATGTATTAATTCGTGAATAATTATCGAAGCCGTCCAGTAGGGATTTTCAGAGTTAAAATAAACTATAATTTTGGAGTCCTCGGTTTTACCGTATGCTTCGTAAATAGCGAGAAGCCATCCATACTTAGTAAAAGGAAGTGCTAATAATATTTCTTCCACGTTCTCGATACCCTTTAAAATGTAGGGTAATACGTCGGCGGATATATTCTCTGAGACTATTTTAACTATTTCAGAAACATGCTTTTGCGGACCTTTAATCTTTTCAAGTAATTTTTCTTTAAGTTTATGCATTGGTATACTATCCTCACTAGGATTTATTAAGGCTTAAAAGCTTAAATGAAGAATACCTTAACTCTGTATGCTTTACATGCTTCCCCTATTAGTAGACTATTAGGACCCCTCTTTCCACATATTATTCCCTTACCTATGACGTGAATGTCAGGGTTATCTTTTTTGAATAAGTATTCGTTGATTAAGATTTCACCTAAAGCTTCAGCATTTAATCTATCTTTTACTTCAAAAAGCCATGCCTTAGTACCTTTGAGTTCTTCTCTAATTTTTAGCCAGTCTTTGAACTTCGGTTTTAAGGGAGGTCTATTTATTCCTACTATACATACTAAGTCTATTTTTCTTGAAAGTACGGTTAACGTCCCTCTAAGCCTTGTGAGTTCTTTCTCATGATATTCCTTTGCCAAAATGTTTTCAAATATCTTTAAACCTACTGGTATTTCTTGTAAGAACCAACCACTTATTATTCCTGAATTTATGAAACGATCTATTATCTCCCTCTCCTTCAATTTCTTCTGCATCTTCTTTTCCCGCTAAACTATGTGTAACCTATTAAATTAAGCGTATTTTTATTAGTAGTTTACTAGTTTGTTTAAGGTGAGGATTTGGAAATGTTTAAAGGCTAGTGATCAGGGCTGTAGTTATGTTTTCTTTGCTAGACTTTTGTTTCTGTTGTGATAATAGCACGTTATAAGTGTATTGTATACCGTAGATTGCTGGCAATTGTAGCTTTATAAATAAAGAACTTGGGTACATATTAACCATGTATGTAGGCGGGAAACTGAGTGATATACTACTATGTTCAAAAATTAAGGAAGATTACTTGGTGTCTAAAGAAATAGCAGCTAAGGTGCTTAGAGAAACTGCAGAAATTCTAAAAGAAATGATTAAGCGGGTAAAGAACACTAAACTTGAATCCTGAACTAATACAACAGAAAGAGCTTGCTGAAAGAGGTATATTCTAAAATAGTGTGCTGATGCTGTCTAAAGGTTGCCATTAAACCATGAAATGAATGTAGAGAATTTATATGGAAACAGCAAGATCCTTTGGTTTATCAGATTATTAAGAACAATACTTACTTTTTGAATATGGGAAAACAAACCTATACTTATTTGCATTTTCACGAGTTTTCTAGAAAACAAGAAACATCAAATTTAAAGTTAAAATATTTTTACGACGTAATAATATTATGTCTAAAAATGCTGTCTGTATAGTTTTTCAATGTATTGGAATTGATGTGATAGATAGTGTTCAATTTATTAAAAAATAAGAATTATAAATAGTGGAAAAAGTTCTCATTAAAACTGGGTTGTTTAAACGTTCTGATCTAGAGCCCTACCATCTTAAGGGTTCTGGTATAGAGAGTTTCCTCCTTGCCTCATATGCTGGTCCTAGGTCGTTTTATCTGTATAATGAAGAGAGCATTCTTTTACCTCCTAGCGAGAGGGATGTACTAGGATGTCCTCCTATTTTCCTTAGAATGCTTAAAAGAGTGAATTACACTTCGTATCCTTTACCTGAGGGGCTTCCGTATTTATTTTCGAAGGATGAATTACTAGACAAGATTATAGGTCAGGATAAATATGTTTTCCTTGCAAAATTTGGAGCTATAGATGCAGCGAAGATTTTAGAACTTTATCGGAAAAGTAAGAGTTTAGGCGTTGACCCTTTAGATGTTTTAGTTGTTGAAGTTGATATAAACCCTGAAAGAGAAAGTTCTTTTGACGAATATTTGGCTGGTGTTGTGTTGAGGAATCAAGGGTATTTAGTGTCAAGTATTTCCTTATGGCAATCTAGTGTTTCTATCTGTCCATCAGCTGCTGATATTTTTGCCTATAGAGCTAAAGATTTTAGTTGCGGAGTGTTTCTGCTAGAAATCGCTATAGGGGCCAAGAAGATAACAGGAGGCAAGTCTGAAGAGGCCGCTGCTTTAGTAGAAGCAGAAGCGCAACATAGAATTCTGGGGGCTAGACATGGTTTAGACCAGGTTAAAAGGTATTTGAGAGAGTGTCAAGGATATTTTGGAAAAGGTTTTGTTTCGGCTTCTCTTGCAGCAGATTATCAAATAAAAGCTGTGGTTTCAGAGGGAATAGGTATTATAACATTTAATGAAGATGGAGACGTAGTTTTCAGAGACTCTAAAGACTTTTCCGTTAGAGAAAAACAGTCAGCAATGTTGAATAAAGTAAGCGAATGGGTAAGGAAGCTGGAGGAAAGAGCTGAGAAGTGTTACTTATTTAAGACTTGATTAATAACTGCTTTTTAAGGGCAGACTAGCTACATAACCTGGATTATTAATGAGTTTTTGATTGTACGCACTATGAATGTGATGATAGATGCTTTTCATCGGTTATTGAAACGAAAGGAATTACATGATATACATCTGGAAGGAGCAAAGTGAATATTAGTTGATGTAGTGTTCTTATTCATAAATAATGTTGAGACGCATGTTTAAGTATTAAACCAGTATACTTTAAACTTAATGCTTATTAAGTACTTAATACTCAAGTTCTCTCTTAGATTACAAGAGTTTTTTAGTATTTTCATTTTTATAAGTCGCTGGCTTAATCTGTTATTTGAGGACACGGTTTTGAAATGGAGTACTCATAGGGCTATTGTTGATGTTGTTTGTAGGGCTTTAGGTGTTAGTCAGTGGTATTCATTTATTTTAAGGAGTGCTGTTGTTGAGCCTGATAAGCGTAGGGGTAGGAGTGTTCATCATCGTGTCAATCCTAAGAAGTTACTTAGATTGGCGTTGTTGGCGAGGAATAAGGTTATTGAAGCATGTTTAAGCTTTGAAAATAAGATGGCTTTGTATGAGGCTCTTAAGGTTACGGGCTATTATCTTCATTATCTTCACGATCAGCTTATTCCCAGCCCTAAAATTATAGGAGAGGTTGCTCACGAAGATCTTGAACGCGAAGTAAGCAATGTTTTACGTCGCACGTCTCTATCTTTGGATATTAAGAAGGTCGGTAAACTAGGTAAGCGTAAGCTTGCTGAGATGCTGCAGTCTGTGAAAGCTTACGAGGAGCCCGAGACCATTGCAAAATTAGCTTTAGAGTATACAGCATATAGCCTTTTAGCTATTTTTGGAGATATTACCGCGCCTTCAGATCTTGATGCTAAGGTATCATTATTTTGGCAGAAATATAAGAGAAAATTGACGGTAATCATTCCTTTAACGTTTATAATATCACTTATAGCAATAGTGTCGTCTTACATCTTAAGCTCTTTACTAATGATGCTGATAGCTCTAGGTATTTTCTACCTTATTCTCTTCGGCTACATTTGGGGATCTTTACTTACACTTTTATCTCCTAAACGAATAGGTAAGGTTCTAGCAAAGATGCCAGGCATTCAAATAGCTAGTTTAATTACAGCTTTACATGCTTTCTTAGCTTTTTTGACACCTATAGCTTTACTATGTTTGTCATCGTCGATAACCGTCCTCATTATTAACTATATTAAAAGAAAATACAGGGAGTGCATAGAAGAATCTGACTGGTGGATTTACAGCGTAGATAATATTAAGCCTAAAGTTAAGAACCCCTTAACCCTACTTCAGCAGGAAACATAGTATTGATGTTTTTACGTTCCAAAATACAACAATAATCCCGCCGTTTAAAGAATTTATTATCTGGGTGGTTTTCTTACCGTCGCTGTTTCTGTTTAGACTGTCTTTTAAAAAGATGGCAATGTTATTTTCACTGAATAGTTCTCTAGAAGAAAATTACACTTGAGAGTGCTTTGAAAGAAAGAAGCTTTAGAATTTATTAAATGGTCTAATAAGGTAAGGGCATGGATTAAAAGAGGATAGGACGGGTTTACAGGTACCTTTCATCTCTTTGTTAATTTCTTAAATACTTGTTTGTATTTCTGTATTGTTTTTGTTATTTCGCTTATTTGTTGAGGAAGTATTATTTCTATTTTGTCTCTTAGTCTGTGGAATGCGCCTTTTAGGTATGGGTTTATTAGTTTTCTTGCTCTTTCGAGGTCTTTTTCTTCCGTTATTATTAGGTATAGTTCTGAGCCCCAGACATCGTATGCGTGGTTTAGTCTTGCTAGTGCTAGGTCTATGTTTGAGCGGTTTTCTATTTCGAAAACTTTTAATGGTCTTGGTGCTCCTTGATACCCATACCATACTACGTCGAACCTGTAGAGTTTGTCTGGGCTCCATTCTTCTTTTTTCGCGTAGAATCCTAGGGCTTCACCTATTTCCATTAAGCATTTTTTCAGGCTCTCGTGTATTTCTTGCTGTGCTTGAAGAGTAGCTTTTATTTGCTCATATATCCAGCTATATTTTTCCCACTTCAATACTCTAGTGTATCCTAGAGGCCCTATGGACTCTATGTTCTTTACATCACCTACTGCTATGGGTTGAAGGTAGGTTTTCATTCCTCTATAGATTATTATCCTGACTTTATCGTCTGGTTTAGGGAATGGTGCTTTTGCTACTTCTACTGCTTTATTAGCGTATTTTCTGTGGAATTCTTTTCCAGTAATCTCTTTCACTTCTACTACTTCGAATTCTCCTGCAAACACTTTCCTATCATATAAGTATACTATGCATATGTCTCCTTCGCTAAGCTTTAGAATCCTAGGTTTTCTGTTTGGTGGAAAATGGAAAACCCCTTGTTCCTTAGGTGCTTTCTCAAGCCACGTACTTACAGTAGACACTATAACCAGATATTTCGGCATTTTTCAGACCATCTGAAATACTTCTCAATTATTATGTTCGGTATTTCAGGTATTTAAGAAAAATTCAATGCGCATGTTGATGCATTATTGTTAAAACATTTTTGCTATGTTTTGTAGTAGGTTTGTTGTTTTTGCAGTTGTTTATTTTTGTTGGTATTTTTCTTTGGGTTATTAGTTTGTTTATTGTTTTCCCTGTTGTTGTTATGTTTTATATTGTTCGTGTTCTTTTACTTTCTTCTTAGTATGGCGCAGTATATGTAGTTTGGTTCGCCTTTGTATTTGGCTTCGTATGTTTCGTCTACGTCTACTTTTAGATTTAATGTTTCTATGGTTTTCTTTGTTAGTTTTCTTGCCCAATATGGTTTGTAGGGTCCTGCGGCTACTATGCAAACTGTGTTTACTAGGTTTCTTCTGATGGCGTTTCTTATGAGGTTTAGGTGTGGTTCTAGTTCAAGCATAAGTACTTTTTCTGGTTTTGCTACACGTACGATTACTGTTCTGAAGTATTTTCCCCTGAATACTGGCTCGGTGAGGGTGCCTTTTACTAGTTCATGTACGTAGTCTATGAACTTCCTTAATTCTTCAGAGAAGTCTGCTGGTATTTTGGGGTAAACCTTTGTACATACTTGTATTATTTCCGGTATTACTAAGCGAATCAGTAGGTTTTGCTCATATATCTCATATATTTTACTTAGTAAGCTGTAGAAATCTCTTAACTTATCCCTATCGTATTTGCTATATTTTGCTTCTAAAGCTGTTCTTAACTCGTGAACTAAGTAAGGATCGTCCTTAGCTACACTATGAGATATCATGAAAGATATAGTATCTAATACCGTTTCATCAGTTAAAACAGCTTTTACTGTTGGAGGTAAAATGTAAGAAGTATATGCTAGTAGGGTTTCAGCTATGTTCTTCTTCATGTTTCTATGATGCCTTAGGCGAATAAGTATGTGTTCTTTTTCAAGAATTGCCTCTGCGGTTTCTACATCAGCCCATTCTATTTTTATTCTACGTAAATCTATTTTGAAATATTTTTCAAGTTTTCTTAAAGCCTTAGCTACATCGTGCTCAATGTACTTAGCAATATACCCCTTACGGTGCCGCTTACTTATATATGCTAATATTTTACGAACATATACTACAAACTTATCGAAGGAGTCTGGGTGGAAAAGCCACCAAATAATTAGAAATGTTGCTCCATAACCTATGTAAGAGAATATGTTTGAAAGGTTTTCATAAACTATCATGACTTAACCTGGCTACTTGGCTTTAAGTTCTTCAGCTATCCTTATAGCTTTAAATAAACACTCAGGTTTTCCACAAACTATTTTTATTCCGTCTCCTGTTTTCAAAAATGCTCCTAGGTTTGTAAATGTTACTTTTTCCCCGCAAATGAAGCATTTTACTTTGCCTAGCCTTATATCATCATATAATTTAAGTTTCTTGGCAATAGCTTCCATGTCCTCCTCATAAAACGCTGGTAAAGGAATTTTCTCCTTAAGCATTTCTTTTAAACGCGGCACTACCATAAACACTACCTCCACTAATTATAGTTTCCTTATAAAAATATATTAATGTTAATATCTAAATCATACTATTCATACTATCCAAAGGCGGGTGTTAAATTACTCTAGGTTTATAATGTCTTATTACTAACTTGTTTGATGTGTTTATGATTTCTTCTGTTGCTGTTGCTATTTGTTTTGGTGTTTTTGTGTAGTATATTCCTATTTCGTAGTTTTTGAGTAGGCTTGTTTTTACCCTGGGATTGTTGATTATAGGGAAGATACTAGGTCTCTTAATAGAATTCTTGCATATTCGCGGAGGAGAGGTGCTGGGATTGTTGATGTTAAGGTTTCTATGGGTATGAGGAAGGGGAGTGTTAAGGCTGGTGTAATGTATGTTATAGTTTATGAGGCAGAAACTCCAATAGAAGTGTAGGTTGACCGAAGGTCTTTTAGCGTCTACATGTGCGAAGCGTTAATTAAGGTTAGTGTTGCTTAGTTTTACAAGGTTGAAGTTTGAGCGGGAAACCTCTTACCATTAGAGTTCATGATCTTGAAGAATTTGATGAGAAGATGTTAAAGAAGGCGTTGAAAGTTATTGAGGGTAAAGAGAAGCTTGTTGAAGTGGAGGAGCTAGGTGAAAAACGCCAGCTGAAATGAGTAGGTTCCTTAGTTACTTTTCCTGTAAGCTTTTCTATAGGGGTTTAATGTCGAAAAATATGATGTATTTTCTCTTATGATCAATTATGTAAAATAGCCTATAGCTTCCTGCTCTTAAACGCCTCTTTAAACTGTTTTGGTATTTATGATTTTTTATATTGTTTGTTGTGTTTTTATTTGGGGGTGCTGTAGGGTAATGTTTATAGGCTTTTCCTAACAATTTAATCCCGAGATGTGGGGTGCTTGGGGGTCGCCCTAAACGCTCCCGACCAGATGCAAACCCAAGAAGGGATGAAGGAGAACAAAAAATGAAGGAATGACACTTACCATAAGACCCGAACCCCTAACCTTAAATTCTCCAATTTCGAAAATAATGGGTTCCCTCATAAGTGTTCTAAGAGTTTTCTCGGGTTCTATATTTAGTTTCCTATTAAGTTCCTGGTTTCCTTAAAATTATCGATGCAATACCTTTTCTTTTAAGTTCTTTAACAAGGTCTTTGGTAGTAGTGATTTTCCAGTTATCATTATTCATGTCTTAGACTTTCTCTTGAACTCCCCGAGAACACCATAGATTTCAGTTTTTCCCTAGGTAACTAAAACACCCGTGAAAAGGTCTTCATGTGGTTCTTTGATTTTACTGTTTTTATGGTTTATGTGTTTAAATTATGTATTTCTCTCTTTGTGCTTTTTCTTGTTGTACTCGTTTCCACCATATGCTTGATCTGTAGTTTGTGTATGTGTTTTGGGGAGGAAGTTCTTTTTCGAGTTCTAGTGCTTTGTATATTGCGTATAGGGGTGTTGAGATGAATATCATGTAGTTGTTTGAGAGTATGTCTTCGAACATGTTTATTAGGGTGTAGTCTAGTGTGACGAATATGTAGTACTTGTTGTTTAGCATTTGGTACCCATAGACTCTTGAGAGTATTGTTTTGTCGCTTCTATGTATGTTTTTTAGGGTTTGTTCTTGTTCCATACTGTTTAAAATATTGTTGAATGTTTTCTTTTCTTCTATTGTTTCGCTTAGAACTTTGTATTCGCTATGTAATGTGCTGACTATTCTTAGTTTTATTTGTTTTAGATCATTCATTTTTTGAATCATGAGATCGCTTATATATGATATAGCGTCTTTGACTTGGAAAGCATTAGCTCTGTAAATGTTTATGACAAGCTCACTCTCTATTATTCTAAGTTGAGTTCTTTTTCTTTCGAGTACTGTTTTTGCTATTTTTTCTGCTTGCGCACTTAGTTTTCTGTGTTCATTCTTGAAAAAACTGTTTATTACTGGTAGGGAAGGGCCTTTTCTAACTTCTTCCAATTTAGTCTTAATTCCTCTATAAATTTCCACTACGTAGTTAAATATGTCATCGAGTACCGCGTTTAATTCCTCATATACAGGGGCTATGATTATTTTTTCTAAATTTAGTTTCCTACTGTACTCATTAAAGAATGCTAGTTCTTTAGCAAAGGGGGAAGAGTATTGTAGGGTACTATGGATTATCACGTTCGTGTCAATCACGAAAGCTACTTCTGTATTTCTCGAATTCAATACCACACCCTATTTGAGAGGTAATTCTAATACGTTTCAGCCATTAGTATCCAGAAGTTTGCTGTCTCTTTAGGCAAAGGCTTTATACTTACTATTTTTGGTTCCTTTATTGCTAATGCTTTGAACATGAATATGTTGAGTTTTTCTAGAAAACTTCTATCCAGCTCTAACAGTGCTTCGCTGTTAAGGGTTTCTGTTGAGCGTATAAGTTTCTTAACGTTTATTTTATCAAGGTCTTTTAGTGTTTCCGCGTAGTTGAGCATGATGTAGCATATTATTGCTGTAAACAATATACGTGCTTCTCTTTCGAAAGGTAAGACTTCTTCTTTAACACTGTTTAGACCTAAAAGCTCATCTAATAGTCTTTTCTTTTTATCAATTACAAGTTTTACTCTTCCAGGATACTTTGATGGAGGCGTTCTTAAGATACTTTCAAGTTCTTTTGTTTCTAGGTCCCAAAGTTTTTCTGTTAAATGTAGTTCTATATCTAAGAATAAGCTCATGTTACCTATTAGAGATGGTTTAATATGGGTTTCAGTAAGTAAAAACTCTACAAATTTTACTCCAGAATTTACTGCCTCTAGATCTCTTTCCTTAATCTCTTCAACAAGTGAAATGGCTTTCTTTATGCGCTTATTTATGTTTTTAACTTTGAAAATATCATCGATTTTACTGTGTAGCTCATTTAATTCTGGCTCTATTTCGCTAAGTAAGTAATTTCTGAATTCACTAAGTGAAATATTCGTTTTAATATTGTATTGTTCAAATAAATTACCAAGTAAACCTAGTACTGAATTTATATTGGAATGTATTCTATTCGTAAGTCTATCTTTACTTAGTGTGAATCTGCCTAGAGATAAGTTCACAGAAATACTGGAAGGTACTTCGTTTGTCATAATCAAGGATGATGGCATAAAAGCATTAGGGAGCATGAACACTATTCACCTAGTGCTAGTATATTTCAAAGGAATGTTCCTATATATTTCTAGCCTATTTAAAACGTATACATGCGTAATACCTGATTATCGATTTCCTTGTAAGTTGAAGTTGAGTTACTTGCTGGCTTTTTTCCCAATAATTGCCTTGGTTCCTTAAAGTAATCTTCGCATTTTCTAAAGTAATCCTTGAATTCACTTATGGTGGTTTGCGACTTGCTTTTAGTTAATGAAGCTATAATACTACATTGCTCCATGTTAACTATATATGGTCTACCGTGGTCGATGGCATTTCTAAATTGGAAAATAAGGTTAACAGCTATTATCCTTACTGCCGCTTTAGTTAGAATTGAGAAATCAATATTCGATAGCAGTATAGCATACTCCTTTGACGTTATAGAGCCTAGAGAGAATAATGATGTAAAGCGCTTTTCAACTCTCTAAACCACATAGCTAGTAGGTAATGATGAGGGAGGTGTTTTGAGGTTTTTACACTTGTTTAAGGTCTTTCTCATTGAGCTGTTAGCTTTGCCTTTATACTTGGGATGGGTGGGTACGTTAGCGGCTTCTCCATTTATTATGGGTGTCTTTTTACCTGTCTTTAGTTTCCTGAATATGTGCTGAACACTTCCTACGGTTCTTCCATTATGTTTAGCTGCTAAAGCCTTCTCCTTTCTGGAAGCATAGTTTAACTATATGTTAGGTTTTAATCTATAGTTCCTAAAGGTGTCGAAACGAGAATTCGACACTTCAGCTATCCCTTTTTCTCATCTCCTGGCTTTTCTTGTCGGCGCAGTTTGTTGTTGTTTGGGGTATGTTTAAATGTTTTGAAATATATTTTGTATATGGTGTGTGCTTTGTCTACGACGATTAGGGTGTCTGAGAAGACTAAGAGTATGTTGACTAAGGTGCTTATTAGGTTGGAGAGTGAGTTGGGTAGGCGTTTGGATTACGATGAGGTTATTAGGATTCTTATTGAGAGGAGTGGTTTTAGGAGGCCTGAGTTACTGCTTAGGCTTAAGGAGATGAGGGTTCCTCGGGGGGTTGTGGTGGAGGCTCGTAGGATTTTAGAGGAGGAGTCTAGGTTTGAAGAGGAGGTTTTTAAGAGGAGATATGGTTTTCGATACAAGCGTTCTAGTTGAAGTAGCTTTAGCATCGGATGATGGTAGGGAAATTATAGATGGAATAGTTGAGGGGAACATTACACCATACACGACAACGTTGAACATTACTGAAACACTCTACATCCTCTGCAGACTACTGGGGTTAGAGGAGGCTAGGAAAAGAGTAGGGTTAATAGTGGATTCAAAATACTTTGAAATAGTAAGTTCAGACAAGGTAAGCTTAGAAGCTGCTGAATGTAAATGCATGTTCCCAGTAAGCATAGTAGACTGCCATACATTAGCGTTAGCGAGAAAACATGGAAAACCAGCACTATTCTACAGACCCGAAAAAGAATTCGAGAAAATAATAGGTAAGCTCGAAACATGGGCGAAAACAAAAATATACTTCATAACAAAATGAACTCTATGGTAAATAGTGGAAACAAGGGTTCGGCGCAAAAAAGCTAAGGAGAACAGAAAAGATAACAGTAGAAACGGTTCTTAAAACAACAACCTACTAATATTTCTGTAGCACTTATGTATTGTATTGTTTTCTTTGCTTCTATTCTCTCTTCCCCTTAGGGGCATGTTTTCGATAACTTGTAGGGAACCCTATGTAATAGCCGCAATGGTAACTATTGCTAAAGCTATAATGAAAACAGCGGCTATGTCTTCAACTATAGCATTAACTATAGCCGCCATGTTTCATCGCTACTTAGATCTTATTCAGTCTTCTTTAAGTGTTTTCTTTAATTTACATTACTCTGGTAAGGTAAAGGTTATTGTTCTTTTCTTTGAGCTCTACTTTCCTATTATTTGTCCTCTTCTATGTTTGGTTTCGGTTCTTTCGACTATTCTTGGATATGTGTGGGTTTTTGGGTTATGTATTCTGGTTTTCCTCTTTATCCTAAATAACTAAAACACCTTGAGAAAAGTCTTCACGTAATTCTTTGATTACATTAACCTTTATTGTTTATCGTAACTGTGAACTTACTATCTTAAGTATAGTGGTACGAATAATACTGCATGTTAATATGTTATTTAAGTTAGTGCCTGTTCTGAAAGGTATCTGTTACTTAAAAGTTCATAGGAGCATAGTTAGTGATTGCGGTAAAGCAATATTACAAGCTAAGAGCTTTAGAGCTAAAGTATACAGATTTATAAATAGTGGGGGTCTTGAGGAAGATTTTTAAACCTCGAAAGATAGCCGGTCTTACTACGTTTTGCTATGAGAAATATCTTAACGCATTTCTGAAGTATGAGGGAAGAAATGTAAAGCAGCCATTTGAACTATATGAGGGACCTCCAGAATTTTTGCCTCCTAGATCTCCTGTGTTCATTTTTCAGGCTGGAAAAAATCATCGACTAAGAGCTATAGCAAGATACATTTACTCCTTTGAAGTAGAGGGGTGGAAAGCACCTCCTGAGGATGTAGCTGATAAGTTATTAGCCCTCTATGAACGAGAAGGCATAATTGCTCACGATACAAGAGAAGAACTCGTAAAATTCTGTAGTAAAAAGAGGGGAGTACGAGGAGTTTTCATATTCGATAAAATAATTGAAATTAGATATTCTGAACCGAGCAAATGGATAAGAAAAAGGGATTTCATAGAGCGATTTAAAGGAAAACAACCTTATGCTCAAGGATTCCCTTACCGCTACTTGAGCATGGAAGATGTTGAAAAATTAATTAATCTAATCCTGGTGAGAGCAGAAAACGGTGAAGACATAGCCCGTTTCCTAATATGCTCCTTTCCATACGGAAAGGACATTGTTGAAAAATTCCTGATCTCCCCCCTGAAGGTGTAGGCCTTAAAAGATCTGAAATAGAAGCGGCGCTAAGAGGATACATGAAGAAATTATACAGTAACTGTAGTAGGTAAAATTGGCGATCATCCTACAGAGAAAGTTCTTCATAAGAATATAAACTTTAAGTCTCCTTCTATTTAATTCTTGGTTATTCTATTTATACATCGTTAAAGCTTTAAATTTGAACTAGGTTTCTCGTAGGTTTGTTGTTTTGTTTGTGTTTGTGTATATTTTTGTGTAGTTTCCTGTTTTTGTGAAGAATCCGTGTACTTCTTTTGGTTTTGTTTTTTCTATGTATTCTTCTAGGACTTTTGGTAGCCCTGTGTTGAGCCAGTATTTTGCTGTTTCCCTGTCCATTCGTAGTTCGTATTCTTTTATTTTTTCTAGTGCGTGGACTATTCCGTAGGCTGCTGAGATTATTATGAAGTCTATTTTTCCTGCTAGGATTTCCCGGTAGACTAGGTGTTTGTTTAGTGCTCTATATAGGTAGCCGTTGTATAGGCTTAGTGCTGTTACCGGTTTTACACCGTAAACGTGTTTTTCAAAATTCCTCCTACCTTTCAACAGTATTTCTCTTGTTTCAGGTATTTTTGAGAGAAAATCCACACTTTCCCTAAACAGTTCTATGGATGATTTCCTAGCGGAACACTGTGTTACAATAAGTATTTTCCGCATAAGATTCCTGCTCCGAGAATTTTTATGCATAATACTTAATTATTTTTCCGATGTTATTTTCACTTAGGGTTTTTAGGGGGTTGTTTAGGTTCTTTTCTCTTAGAATTGACGAGAATAGGGCTAGGGTTGTTGGTGAAGCTGTTGGGGATATCGGTTGGGAGGGTTTTTTACATCTTGATATGCGTGAGCCTGAGTTTAAGGCTCTCTCGGAAATTTACCGTAGGATAGGTGATTCTAGGGTTGTTGTGGTTTTAGGTTTAGCTACGGGTATTGTTGATTTCCAACTTGGCCCAGGTGGTGCCCCTAGGCTTTGGAATACTCTTTTACAGATTGTTTCCAGGAGAGGGTTTAGGCTGAGGTCTTTAGATGATGTTAGAAATGTTATTTCCGATTTTCTTAAAGACCCTGTTAACGCTAGGGTTAGGAAGATTAAGTGTTCTAGGGTTGAAAAGTTTTTCAACAGCGGCTTTGCCCAATACCTGTGGAGTACGGATTTCAGCTACTTAGCGGAAAACCCTATAGTTGTCTGGTATAGGCTTGCTAAAACTTTAAACAATAAGCCATATCAGAAATCTATTGTTTTCACTATGAAGGTTTTAGACCTTATAACGCTAATAGTTAAGGGTCGCTATGCTAATTTCCCCCATAACATACCCATACCGTTGGATTTACATGTAGCTAGAATGGCTCTAACCTCAGGTATCGTAGAGTACCATTGGGTTGGAAAACTAACCTCCACTATTGTTGAAGAACTAATGTCTCGGAACCCGCAGGTATTCAGGAATGCTTGGGCTAAAGTATCTCAGCATGTTTCAGAGAAAATCGGTAAACACATTTCACTACTTAGGCTTGACAGTTTAATTTGGCAGATAGGGAGAAAAGCCTTCGAAGCACAATACATCAAGAACCTAGCTAAGCAAAAAATAAAACAATACCTAGCCGAAGAGGTCAAAATAAACCCCAAAGTAGCGGAAAAAATAGCAAACATATTCACATATAAAATGTAGGCCAAACTTATCTGTCTGAAACACTAAGAAACAGAAGTATAATGGAGAGGTTAAGTAAGGAACTTCTTCAACTTTCACAAGAGGTTATAGATTCTATGTAAGAATAATGAAGTAAGAATAGATCATGAATTCTAATGCCGTAACCATTTAGATTTCCCATGAAACCTATATTTGTTCTTCCTGTTCTTTAATGTAAGTAATTAAAATATAGTTTCCATCGAACTTTAACGATACTTTTTATGCTTATCTCCTCATGCAGCAAAATGAGCTGTTTAGTATTGCTAATGCTGGAGAGAAACGCTGAACTTCATAATACCTTTATAATTTCACAAAGATACTATGGGTTAACATGGTTAATGATATTAATCCTCACTTTATTTTCGCGTCGATGTCTTGTAAGGTAATGTCCGTAAAGGATTTAGCATATACTCCTTACAAAGTTTACATAGAGATTAGTGTTTTTAAGAGCAATTATAAGTGGTTTTTATGAAGATTAGAGACATAAAATATGTTATGGTTACTCATTGGAAAAATCATTGGGACAGAATACGAGGGAATAGAACCCGCTACGCTAAGAGTATGGTTAAATTTAATCTTGTAGAATATCCTCCTATGGAGAATGCGCCAACATTATTTATTAAATTGAGAGAAAGTGATAGGAGACCTGAAGGAGCTTGGATAGGCTATGTTTACGGTTTTGAGGATAAAGGAAAAAATGTTTTGTTTAGTGTTAAAATAAAAGAAAGATTGCCTTTAGAAGAAATCCCAGAAGAATACCGTAGTTATAAGGAAGGCTGGTATCTCGTACTAGAAAGGCCTTCTCTAGAACAGTGTATTCAGCCTCCGTTCTTTAGCTACTTAAGAAGTACCAGAGTTTGGAGCGAATTTGAAAAGTATGTATTCTGGCTACTTAAACTTCTTGGAATACATGATGTACATAGGTTTGAGAAGCAGAGAGGAAAACCAGATGGCTTCTTTGTATTTGAGAGTTTAGCTGTAATCTATGATTGTACACTTGAAAAAGAGTTTATAAAATCTAAGAAACAGCAAATACTAAACTATGCAACACAGTTGAAAAGCGGAGAAATAGAGATTGAAACCGTAGGAAGGAAACTGAGATTTGATGTTAGTTCACGTCAGAAACAAATATGGATAATTACCAGAGGAAATACAAGAGAACTAGAAAGAATAGACAACGTTATAGTTAAAGAAGTATCAATAGATAAGCTCATAGAACTCTATGTTAAAAGGATAAAGGAAAATCTAGGAGAAACAGAATTGCTCCATAGGCTTATTAACATTACATAAAACGTTTCTTTATAGACTTTATTTCCATGTATTCTAGCATTTAGGCTTGTAGGCTGAGATATAGAGTTCAGATATAGAATAGTTAGTAAAGGTGGAGAATCCTTCAAAGTAGAAGAAAAACTAATAGGAAAATACATGAAAATGCACGGCACGGCACCACCATTAAATGAGAAAGTGAAAATCTGTTAATTCAAGAAAAGAATATTAATAATAAGCACTATTATCACTTATCTACAGATTTTTAGCTTAAAAACTAAAAGCAGTAAAAGCAAGGTAATCAATTCTGTGTTTTAAATACAAAGAATTGTAAGCCAAGGTTTTCAGTAAGTGATTGATGTGACGTGTCAAAGTATTAATGAAAAGAATTAATAGATATTTTAAGCAAGTACGTATATATTCTTGGTTTGAAAAATAGTTTCTTGAGGTAGCGGTGTTTTGAGCTTGTCTCTTAGGAAGGAGGTTGGGCTTTTAGGTTTGGTGGCTTTCGGTGTTGGTACGATTATTGGCGGTGATTACCTTGTTGTTAACTCGTTTATTATTGCTAGTACTGGTGCTAGTGTTGTTTTAGCATATATGTTGGCTGGTGTTTTAATTTTAGTTGTTGCTTTAAACTACTGTGAGCTTATGGTTGCTATGCCCTATGCTGGTGCTGAATATGTTTATATTAGTGAGGCTTTCGGCTCAACTGCGGGCTTTATTTTAGGGTGGCTTGCTGTTTTGGGGTGGAGTATTGCTATTGGAATTAATGGCATAGTTATCGGGGATTTTATGAGTGTCTACATACCTGAAGCTGTAGTGCCTAGGTGGGTTTGGAGCGTTATCAGCGTTGTGGTTGTATGGTATTTGAACCATAGAGGTATTAGGCTTGCAAGCTTAGCTGAAGTAATTACTACGCTGGGTTTGGTTTTTGCACTGCTAGCCTATGCTTTCGTAGGCTTTACACACATGGAGGTGTCTAATTTAACACCGTTTTTCGTAAACGGTTTTTCAGGTTTCCTCTATGCAACAGCTTTCGCAACACTGTTTTACCTAGGGTTTAACATGGTTGCCCAGCTGGCTGAGGAAGCAAAAATTCCTAGAAGGGAACTGTGGAAGGTTATTATATATGTTATTGTCGGTGTAGCGTTGGTTTTAGTAATTACGAACCTATCAACTGTTCTCATGGCTCCCTACAGTTCCATAGTTAACGTAGCATCCAGCGAGTGGCCTCTTTCAGTTCTGCTTAAACCGTTCATTGGTGACTTAGGTGTTGCATTGGTAACGCTGTTCGCAGTGTTTTTAGGTGCGCTAACGACAATGATGGGATGCTACGTTGTTAGTGCTAGGTTCATATTTGCTTTTGCTAGGGGAGGTTTACTTCCGAAAACATTTATGAAGCTTCATCCAAAATATGGGTCACCATATGTTGCTTTACTTGTTGGGTTAGGGGCAGGGCTTATTGGCTCGTTTATCCGTAGGCTTATTGACTATGCGTCGCTGCTTGTTGTAATGAGTCTCGTAGCGTTTATTTTGGTTGCACTGTCGCTAATGTGGTTAAGAAGGAAGAAACCTAACCTTGAAAGACCATTTAAGGTACCTTTATACCCGATTACCCCTGTGGCAACCATGGTTTTTGCTTCAATACTTCTCGTCGCTTTCATAACCGAGCTTAGCTTCGACATGGTGGTTCTAATAATTGCATGGCTTGTTCTCGGCTACTTAATTATGAAACTTTACACCCGTAAAGGGGGTGGTTAAAGTATATGGTTGAAGAAGAGGAAAAAGAGTATGAGGAATTCGAGAAAGCATACATGCACGCTCTAAGTAGGTATCTTAACGCGTTCTGGTTTGATGAGGAGGAGGAAAGAGAAGTACTTGAGGTATTAAGATCTAAGCGTTTAGAGTCTAAAATAGGGTTTAAAGTAAAGGAGCTTGAAGAGCTTATAGCAAGATATCATGGGGTAAAATACGCTGTAGCTACTTCTTCAGGTACGGCGGCTTTACACTTAGCCCTTGCGGCATTAGGTATTGGACCTGGAGATGAAGTGGTGGTTCCAGCAATTTCATCTCTTGCAACTGCAAACGCCGTTTTGTATCAAAACGCTGTCCCAGTATTTGCGGACTTAAACCCTAGAACGCTTAACATGGATCCTAATAGTTTAGCTGAAAGAATAACTCCTAGAGTGAAAGCTGTTATTGTAGTTCACATGTACGGTTGCCCGGCAGATATGAAACCCATAATGGAGATAGCTGCAGACCATAAGCTCTACGTTATTGAGGACTGCTGCTTATCTATGGGTGCAGAATATTATGGGAGGAAAGTCGGCACCATAGGGGATATTGGAGTATTCAGTTTTGGCTCGGGTAAGCAGCTATGTACAGGTCAGGGAGGTGCAGCTATAGCGAAAGACCCTGAAATAGGGGGGAGGCTGAAGAAGCTAAACCACCACTATGGTGTTCCACGTAATGGAAGGTTCATAGGGACTGCTGATGTTTTAGGGTTTAACTATAAAATGTCCGAAATAGTTGCGGCTCTAGGTGTTGCTCAGCTGAGAAAACTTGACAAACTAAATAGTAAGAGAATAGAGAATGCGAAGTATATTACCGAGAAACTAAGAAGCTTAGACGGTAAAGGCATAAAGCTCCCTTATGTACCGCCTGGAGTTAAGCATGTTTTCAACGAATACATAATTCAGGTTGAAGAGGAGAAAATAGGGATGTCAAGGGATAAGTTTTGGCAAGCGCTAATAAGGAAAGGTATTATGGCTGATCCTCTTTTTGACACACCAATGTATCTTGAACCACTTTATAGAAATAAAGTAGGATATGGTGGAACCAAATGCCCGTTCGAATGTCCTCTATACAAGGCTAAGGGAGGCCATGTAGAGTATAGGCAGGGACTATGCCCTGTTGCAGAAGAAGTTTTAAAGAAGGTTGTTGCAATATCGCCTCATCCAGGGCTTGATAGGGAGGATTTAAACAACATTGTAAACACCATTAGAAGCCTTGTTGAAGGAAAAGGAAAGGGTTGAGAACAATGGGTTACATGTTGGGAATAGATGTCGGTACTACAACGTGTAAGGCGATGGTAACAGATGAGGAAGGAAAAGTCATAGCTTATGAGGAATCAGAAGCATATAGTGTTTTAAGGCCTAAACCTGGATGGGCTGAGCAAAACCCGAGGGAATGGTGGAATGCAGTTAAATCCATTGTTAAATCTATTGTTTCGAAGGTTGGCGGTGAAAACATAGCGTCAATTTCAGTAAGTAGTATGGAGGAAGGAGTTGTTCCCATAGATAGAAACGGTAAGCCACTGTACAATTGCATGATATGGCAAGATAGTAGGACGAAGCCTCAGGAAAAATGGGTTATGAAAAATGTTGGCTTCATAAAAGTATTGGAAATTACAGGGCTTCCTCCAGCATATGTTTGGTCAGCTGAAAAAGTTTTATGGTTAAAGGAGAATGCGAAAGAAGTTTTTGATAAAACATACAAGTTTCTTCAACCAAAAGACTACATAAACTACATGTTGACTGGAGAACTCACAACAGACTGGAGCATTGCCGGGCATACGCAATTATTTGACATATCTAAGAGGGAATGGTCGGAAGAACTCATGGAAGCACATGGAATACCTCTTGATAAATGGCCTGAAGTTTATCCTTCAGCAAAAGTTATTGGTGAAGTGAGAGGCGAAGTAGCTGAAGAGTTAGGGTTGAAAAAACATATACCAGTTATGGCTGGTGGAGGAGATCAGGAAGTTTCAACTTTAGGTGCGGGAGCTATTAGTGGGGGAGAGGCAAGTTATTCTGCGGGAACATCTAATATACTGAACATTTGTATTTCAAAACCAGTGTTTGACCCTAGGGTAACTGTGTTCTGCCACCCTCATGAGAAACTGTGGATTATAGAACTATATCCTACACAGCTTGGTGAAGCACTGCAGTGGATGAGCCTGAATCTATGGAGTAGTAGGGGAGAAACCAGTGTTTATAGAGAAATGGATTTGGAAGCTGAGAAAAGCCCTATAGGTGCAAATGGTTTATTCTTCTACCCGTATTTTAGGGGTAAGTATTCTTCAGAAATCAATGAGAACATGAGAGCATCCATTATAGGGTTAACGTTTAACCATAGTAGAGGAGACGTTATAAGGGCTTTAATGGAGGGTTCGGCTTACGAGGTAAGAGACATAGTCGAGTTTTGTGAAAGAAAATTCGGCATTAATATTAAGAAGCTAGTTGTAAGTGGAGGGGTTTCTAAAAGCTCAGTATGGAGGGAGATTATGGCGAACGTGTTGTCAAGAAACCTAGTACTTCCACAAGTTAAAGATACAACGCTTTTAGGAAACACTATTTTAGCGAGCATAGGTGCAAAATACTATAGGAGCCTTGAAGAAGCTGTTTCAAAAATGTTTAAGGAGGCAGAAATAGTAAAGCCTAATGAAAAAATGTCTGAAAAATATAGGAAACTATATTTCGAATATAAGAAACACTATAGAAGCTTAGAAAGAATATTTAGGAAGCCATTTATTGAAACCAGTATGGTATTAGAAGTTTTAAGCCTATACATTAAACTGAGAAAAATGTTCAGAAAATAGCGTTACCAATACTAACAAGGCGCTTACCTAGCCCATCCCGTATCAAGCTAGTATTTGGAGAAAAAAGAAGAAAACAACTACGTCTAATATGAAAACGAAGCCGCAGCTTAAAGGATAAGGTACTTTTGTAGTTTGTATTTTAAGGTAAAATTATTTTCTCAGTCAAAACAGAATACCTTAAAGAAGGTTTTTTAGACTTTAAACGTATATTCTAAATATAGCTAAAGTGTTTTCTAGAAAAACATTCCTAACAACATCTACTACTCTTCTTTGACTACTTGCTTTACCTATTTCGTTTAAGATGTGATGTCCGTAGCTTGTAAGCTTTAACTCGTAAACTCTACGTTTCTTAACTATGGTTGCTAACTCTAAGTATCTTAGCAGTTTAGCAAAATAGTATCCTTCCCTACCTGTTCTAGCAAACTTTACTCCAGCATGCTCATAAATGAACCTGCTAAGTTCCCTATCGGTAACCCGGCCTTTCAAGCCGATGTATCTAAGAATTTTCAGAAAAAGTTCTAAATCAAACCATGCAACACCATAACTAGAAAAATAAGTCTTAGCAGCCCAGTAAAGCCTATTAATCAATGTTTATCCCTAAAACAATAATTGAAAACATTCATTTTAAATATGAATTCATAAGCTACGGATATGAGTATAACATTACGTTTATGCGGCTACTAAGTGTTGGCTGGTTTTCTGAGTTGTCCTTCGAATATTTCGATGCCTTGGCATAGTTCTTCGATGGATTTGGCTTGTGTTTTGTATATCGTGGTGAGTGTGGGTTTTAGTATTGTTTTTTCTTTTAATATTCTTCTTTTAGCGTAGTTTCCGAGTTTTTTGAGTGTTATTTTCTTTGCTTTAATTATTTCTTCGAAGATTTCTTCTACGGCTTTAAGTAGTGTGGATTTTATGTCTAGTAGTTGGTATTTTCTTGTTTTAAGGTTTATTTTTAGGATGCCTATTCTGAAGCCGTGATGTGCTAAAATGTAGCCTAGCAGTATTTGTTTTAATGTTAAGTCTACTTTGTTCCATTCTACACCTGTAATTGTTGATTTAACGTCGATAACCCATTTTTCAAGTTTCTCTTCAGTATAGTACCATGCTGGTCTTTCAGCGTATTTTCTATGTTTTTCAGCTATTTCAGTACCCCAGCTATGGTTTCTCCTGCATTTAGAGCAGAAATAGCCATACACTACCTTTTCTCTAACTTTTCTTTCACAGTAAAAATCAAACGTTTGAGAAAGATAAATACGCTCTACATCGAAAACAAGTTCAGCATTATTATCATGAATGTTCATAAAACCATGTTTCTTCAAAATCTTCTTAGCTACCTCCTGACCTAATTTCCCAATATCCGACATTGAGATAGTACCCTCCATATGAATGTTATCATTACTTCATAATTATCTTAACAGTATTTCCACATAATGTTTAATTTATGCTATAAATCTTAGTGTTTTCTTCTTAGCTTCTCTAATAATGGCTTTGGCTACTGGATGGCTTGATACTAGGCTTATTATGGAATTTTTAGCTAATGCCTTGAGAAGTTGATAAGAATCATAGTATGTCTGCTAAAATTATAAGAGGTAAAAATGAAAAACACTAGAACATGGTATATGCTATGAGGGAGACTGAACTTGCTGCTAAGCTTTACAATTTACTTAAGAAGTCTGGTGTAGGTTCTCTTAAGAAGGTTTATAAGGGTAGAAGTGTAACGAGCAAGGAGTTTAAAGATGTTGTAAGTGAATGGTATGGTGAAAGGATTCCTTGGCCTCTTATAGAACCTGATTTGATACTGGTTTTCAAAGACTATAGGAAGGTTATTGATGAAGTTATGATAGTAGCTGTTGAGTTAAAGTGTTTTCAAACTTCTTCGGATAAACGTTTACGTAGGGCTTTTCGGGAAATAGGTCAACCATTGAGATATTATGTGTTTGGTTTCGATTCCGCTGTTCTTTGGCACGTATTTGAAGATGTTGAAGAAGATGTTATCGAGGACTATACTAACATAATTAGTGAAGTCATAGGAAAACTTAAATTACCATTAATATATGTTGCCACGAAGATGGTTGGAAACAATTATAAAATATATAAGCCCCTTAATCTAGAGCCGCAAAATATACAGTACTTAGTCATGTACTTGCGAAACCTATGCGATCGTATGGGAAATCCTATAGTGGATGAGAAGATTAGAAGACGTAGAAGCGCTCTTAAAGTAACTCTTCACATACCTTCATAAAGAAAGAACATTTAACCTCTTTTTATCCCTCAAAACAATTCTCTAACAATACCTTTCTTAATTTAAACTGTTCTTAAGTGCTATGTATTTAGCTTTCTAGAGGGTTTATGAAGTGGCTTAAAGAGAATAAAGAATACTTGGATTTAAACGAAATATCTAAAGGACTAAATGAGCTAGAAAAGGCTTTGATAAAGCAAGGCGATATTGCTATCATTAAGAGCATAGGGAAAGAAACGAGTATTTTAAATTAGCATATATGGCTCTGTTAATAATTTTAGGTGAAGAGCTGAAACATTAGCATACTAATGTACTATTAGTTTGTTTGATGTGTTTATGATTTCTTCTGTTGCTGTTGTTATTTGTTTTGGTGTTTGTTCTAGTTTGATGAAGTTTTTCCATTTTTCTATGCGGTTTCTTTTTACGCATTTGTAGTTTGAGTTTAGGACTGCGTTTTTGAAGTCGTAGATTATGTATAGTGTTGTTGCTTCGTTCCAGTCTACTATTGTTCCGATGGTTTTCTTTTTTACGACTGTTTTGCGCCAGACTTCGTAGAATGATTTTACGGTTATGTACCAGAAGTATGCTTGTGATAGGTAGTATGGTAGTGACCATTTAATATCTCCGTAAAGTCCTTTTCTTCGAACTGTTCTTTTGCTTCTTCTATGTTCTTCGTACATGTACTTCATAGTGCTTTCGTCAAGTACGTATTTCCAGATGTTTCTTTTAAGACCACATGCTTGGGGTAAATCACGTATTCCAAGGTTGATAAACCTCGCATAAGCTACTTTGAAACTTACATGGTGTGCTCTGTAAACGATTTCGTAGAATATGCTATCGTAGAGGGTTATGTTCTTTTCTAGTTTACGCATAAACTTTCTAGAAACAATGTTTCTCATAAACCACTCAGGAAACTTAATGTATGGCGGCACATCTCCACCCAAACTAGAAAACATCATGGAAGATATTTAGTTATTACGCGAGGTTTATCAACATATAAGACCCCAGGTTCATCGCATTCCTAAGGAACACCATTTATTTCAACTTTCTTAACCACTTTTCCCTTCTCTTTATCGTACACGTACTCAAGAGGCTTAATTTCCAATACCTATCCCGGACATTACTTAGAATAAGCTATCTAAAGTATTTTTAATATACCTTTAACGCATTATACTATAGGTCTTTTTCCATGAGTTTTAAGTATTTTTATAAATTCCAGGAGAATAGGTAAAAAAGAAGTTTATATTTAAAGGTCTTCCTATCAATATAAATTATGTAGTGTACGTGGAGCATGCTGTGTAATGGTGTGTGTATTGAGGTCTGCTTTGGCTAATCCTGTTAAGATTAGTGCGTTTCTGAAGGATTTGCTTGCTTTGATAGATATTGAAGCTAAAGAGGAGAATGTTAAATGTAGAGTAACTTTAAGGAGCGGAGTTATTGTTGAAGAAATATCTGTGGAGAGTTTGAGTGAGTTTGTTAAGCTATATCCTCTTGTTGAGGCAATAAATATTGAGGTTAAGGAGCCGAGAATAACTGTTAGGGAGAGTTTTAAGGTAAATTTACTGCTAATAACTTTGAGAAGAGTGGATAAGGAGTGGGTGCCTTATGTTTATGTTGAGGAGCAGGAGATACCTAGAAGATTTTATGATCGGTGGTTAGAGCTTGTTAAGAGAAGAGCCAGGGATGTTATGGAAAAAGTTTTAGAGTTAGTTAGGTTTATTATTATGCTCTACGATGTTCTTTCCAAGCTACGTTCCTAATGTTTCAAGCAATTTTCTTATTTCGCTATATATTGTTTTTATTTTCTCCTTATTTATCCTGTAGAAGCTTCCAACTCTAGCCGGGGATGAAGGTTCCTTTATTATCTTGTATTCTTGCTCAACGAAACCTACATCCGAGAGTATTGTTAGATGGTAAAATGTTGCTGTTCTGCTAAGACCAAGTTCTTTAGCTATTTCGCTAACAGTTCTAGGTTTACCATCGGAAAGTAGCTTTAAAATTCTAACCCTATTCTCATTAGCAAGGGCATCCATAACCTTAACTACATCAATCCCACCGCTCATAATAACACACCACTTTCTAAACACGTAACTAATACTGTAGACACGTAACTACTCCAATATAAATCTCTCTACAAACAGTAAATAAACCCATCGAGACCATAACACCACTGTATGGAGTTTCTACATGCAAATTCATGAAGGGTAATTTGAGAGAAAATAGCAACAGAAAGCTACCGCATAGGCTTGCTAATCTAGCTGAAAGGAGGCGTAAGGCTGCGAAGTATGCTGTGGAAATTTTGAAGCTTGCTAATCTAATTTAGTTTCTTCTAAGTGTTTGTTGGTATGTTAAATTGCTTTACCAACTATGTTTTTAGCCTATTTGTGGAAGTTTGTAGTAGTTTATGGGTTTGTTGAGGGTTTAATGCTGGGTTTTGCGATTTTTTCTATACAGTCTTTAAACGCTTTAAATTTTAGTAGTTCTGGAGCGTATTAAGAATGAGCGAGGTTGACTCGGAAAGCGCCAGCTTTGCTAATTACGGTTTCATGGCTTATCTACGTACTATTTTACCTGTGTAGAGTAAATTATTCGGTAGCGTTCCCTTACGGTGTAGCGGAGTTAGGGCTTGACTACTATGTAATGGGGGTTATAGCTGGGTTATTTGCCTTAGTATACTCTTTAGGGCAGGTGGTAAATGGATATATTGTTACGAGAAAAGGACCTTGGCTTCTCCTATTTGCTGGAACAATAGTTTCCGGTTTAGCAAACATACTGTTCGGCTATGTAAATAATGTGGTGGGTTTCATGGTTTTATGGGTTCTTAATGGTTATTTCCAGTCTACCGCTTGGGTGTCACTTATCAGAGTATTGACCGTTATGTTTGAAAGGGAAAAGCTTGGAGGATATATGGGCTTCTTTAATACAAGCTGGGCGTTGGGAAGTTCTATTACATGGATTATTACAGGCTATGTAGTATCAGTTATAGATTGGAGGCATGGATTTATAGTGAATGGGCTAATATTGTTGATCTTAGGCCCTACTTTCGTACTTACACTAAGACAGCAGACAAAATACAGTGTAGAAGTGTTTTACAAGAGGGAGTCTTTAGCAAACTTCATTATATCGAAGGATCTGGTTAAATATTGGAAACCAATACTGCTTTTAGCAATTGCATATCTCTTAACAACAGGGGTGCTGCAGGCAGCCATAGTTTACCTACCATCATACCTGTATACTATATCATGTTCAACTACGGTATCGTCGATAATTGCTTCAATATATCCCATGGCAGGTGCATTAGGGATGATAATATATGGTTTTGCGCTTGATAGATTTCGCGGTATAGAGAAAGTTAAACCTCTATTATTGTCAATTCCGTTTACAGCAGCTATACTATATGTTTTCCCTGTTTTAGCCGGACATAACATGGTTTATGCTGGAATAGCGTTAGCAGCTATAGGATTACTAATCTACGGTATGAACGCCCAACTAATAACAACAGTTCCATCTGCTCTAATTGGTAAAAAGATTATACCCTTATCAATAGGTATAATAAATGCAATGGGATCGTTTGGTTC
>Ga0190367_1000492_pt1 | contig 28595 bp, 45 predicted proteins | sample 4872181011_MG_FD_171838 | JGI IMG/M metagenome (GOLD analysis project Ga0190367, IMG submission 171838) | Hydrothermal vent microbial mat bacterial communities from Southern Trench, Guaymas Basin, Mexico - 4872-18-10-11_MG | ecosystem: Environmental > Aquatic > Marine > Hydrothermal vents >...
TCCTTAACCTCGGATTTTCGCCCAGTGCTTTTAGCAGGATGGACTTTTCCTTATAGAGTTCTTCCATAGTACAAACTAATTCATAAAGTATTTAAAAGTATTTAAATTATTCTTCTGAAGGTACTCTAAATGGACTTGAGTGATGATGAGCTCAAAGCTGACGTTATGTACAAGTTAATGAGAAGATGTTGCTGGGGTGGAAAATACATACCCGCGGACAGTCTTGTTAGGTGGTTAAGCAAGAGAGTAAAGAAAAATGGAAAAAGGGTTAGGAATATTATAGAACAGCTTATTAACGAGGGGCTTTTAATTTCTCACAAGAAAGGCAAGACAATTTCATTAAATCCAGCGAGAAGTGGAGAGATAAGAGAGTTCATTAGGAAGTACATAGGTTAAAAACTTGCAAAAAAGCTAGAGACATTAAATGTAAGTTCATTTATAAGTATTTATGTTTTTACTTGGAAGTGGAAGTAAAACTTAAATACCTGAACGTAGATATAATCACAGTGATTGAGGAATGTGTAAAAACTTGTAGTGTATTGGTAAACTTTGCCCGCTAGGTGCGGGCGAAAAGCCGCCAGGTGCGGCAAGTCCGGCCAGGTGCCGGAGTATAAGCCAGCCAGGTGCTGGCAAAACTTCCTCGAGTGTAGACTTTAAAAATTGAGTTAGCTTCGAGAAGTTAGTACTCAGATAAGCATACTTGAAATGTATAGAAAAAGCTGAAGAGATAAAATCGATAAAAAAATCGCTGTATCAGACCGTATGTAGAAAATATTAAAGAAAATGTTAAGTTTAGTTGTTAGTGTCTATTATCGTTCTTCTGGTGCGTCTATAATTGGAGAGGGGATGATGTTATGGGAAAACTCGTGTATAATATTAGGAAGTTTAGAGCTGAAATATTTAGCGGGTTAATTTTTGAATTTGAACTGAAAGGATCGGTTAATCCTAATGAAGTATCTAATATTGAAAAACAGCTACCTGATCTCGATGGAGATACTCTTGTAATAACTGGAAAAGGTCCCGCTTGGCTCTACTGCCTGTACAGGTTCGCAGTGAACTACCCCCCCCTTACGGACGGGGCTTCTCCCGTTCCATCCTGACTTTGCGTCAGGACTTCATGCGGGAGTTCGGGGGGTTCACAGCTCCCCCATCCCATGCCTCTCGTTAAGGCATGGGCTATGTTAATTGCAGCGTTCAAATCCCGATTATAAACCAAACCACACTTAGGGCATCTGAGCTCTCTACCATTAACTTGGGCAACATGCCCGCATCTGTGACAAATCTTCGAGGAATTCTTAGGATTAACATACATGACAGGTATTCCCTCAAGATTTGCCTTGTATTCAATGAATTGCTGTAACTTTTGGAAACTCCAAGCGTGCAATCTTCTATTAAGCTTAACAGAACTGTTCATGTTTTCTCTAATTCCCTTGAGCTTCTCCATGACGATTATTGGCTTCTTGAACTGTTTAGCGTATTCAACAACTTCTTTGGCTATTATGTGAAGCATCTGGTTCACAATTCTTCCTTCTTTGCTCCCAAATCTTTTAACCAAATCCAGCCTCTTTTTTCTCTGCAAGTTCCTTCGAATATGTGCGTATTTCCCTCTGATTTCTCTTATCTTTGCTCCGCTCCAAAATTTACCCTTCATCGGTTTAGGATTTTGTTTAGAGATAGCAACAGCAGTAGCTACGTTCCACTCACCTAAATCTACTCCAATGAATGTTTCTGGCTCATCGATTAGTTCTACTTCTTTCTTAAGCACAAAATGAGCATACCACTCTTCATTTTGCTTGACCATCTCTACCGTGCAGAACTGCCATTCTCCTTGTAATGCTTCTTCTATGAACTTTTGCTGTCTCTTTCCGAACTTGATTGGTAATGAAATTCTCGTCCCTCTGTTTAGACTAAGAGTAAACCAATACGGAGTTAAGACGTTAGTCGTCTTTACGAAAGAGTAGCATCTTTTGTCGAATCTAATTGAAATCCTCTTTAGTTTTGGTCTTTCTGCTTTAACTTTGCCTTCTTTCTTCTTTTCGTTGAAACTCTTTAGAATTTCCACAGCTTTATCTCTTGCTGTCTGTATTAAAGCCGTGTTAAGGTTAAATAGTCGCTTAGCTTTTTCGTAACCATTCTTGTGCAGAAAAGTCTTGGATGTTGAGTTGAGGTTAAGATACCAGTTTACAAGCTTGAAATACTCCTCTAAAGTCTTATTTAACGCTAAAACCTTCTTCTTGTTCGGCTTGAAAACTTTTCCTACCACTGTTAACTGAACTTCTTTCTTCGGAAACATCCCCAAAAAATTTTTATGTGTTGAGAATATTTAAAATTACCTTCAAACTCCCCACCTACCTCCCCTTGCGTATCCCTTTCCTCACGGAAGGAGTCTTGTAAGCAATGGAAGATAATTGCAGTGTATGATCCAGAGCTACAAACTGCTATTATTGTGAGCAGCCACCTAATGAGCTTCAAAATGGGTGATTTAATTCAATTAAGGCTTTAAAACTAATTTTTGAGCTTAATGAGTTGAAAAAAGGTATTAAGGTGCTCGAAATGGAGATTAACGTTAAGACAACTTTTAAAAAGATTAATCCTAAAATGGATAGTATGAAATTAGCAATACAGCGAATTCCAGAAAACAAGCGAAGGGCTTTGGAATCATTTGTTAAAGTCTTAAAGGAAAAATATGGTTATAGGATATATAAGATTATTCTGTTCGGATCTACTGCAAGGAGAGAGGCTGAGGAGGAGAGCGATGTCGATGTCCTTGTCGTAGCGGATGAAGTAACCCAAAAAGAGGTTTCTAAGATAGCATTTCAAATACTCTTAAAATATGGAGTGGTCATATCCCCAATCGTTGAGGATAAACTGCAGTTTGAGAAGTATAAGGATTATTCTTTCCATAGGAATATTTTGAGAGAGGGTGTTGAGATAGGATAACGGTGAGTGGTGGTTATGAGCTGTCCTATAATGGAGACATCAGAACTAAAAAAGAAGCTTGAGAAAATACTTTCGAGATACGGTGTGAGGGAACCAGAGGAAATAGAAAGAAAAATTGAAAGAGGGGAATTGCCCGAGCATCCAACGTATGAGGATTTCTTGTCGGCCCTAACGCTGAAAAATTACTTAGAGAGAAAATCACGCTGAGAGAAATAAACGTTGGAAAAGGATGAAATAGCAGTCGTAACATTTTGCCAGCAAAAGGGGAAAGGTATGAGGGTTAGTTACGATAGAGATACGGATATACTCACGATTGAAATTTCGGATGAAAATGTAGACTATGCTGAGGAAGCTGGGCCTATGATAATCCATTTCAGCAAAGATGGGAAACTTGTACTTATCGAAATTTTGAACGCTAGCGAAATTTTAGCCGAAATTACGAAAATCTCAATGAAGGCTAGGAGTAAAGAACTCATAGAAGTCCAAATTTGATTTGCAGATGTGAAAACTAATTTCTCCACTTATTTTTTAGAATACTACAAAAGCTAATTATTACGCATACTTTAAAAAATGGGGAGTTGAAGTTATTATGATGCTGTCTGAGGAAGAGTTGAAGAAGCACATCATCAATCTGCTGGAAAGGGATAAGGAGTTCAGATATACTGTAGCTGGGCTTATAGGCTTGAAGGAGATTCTAGATGAGTTAAGAACTCTTAGGAAGGAGATGGCGAAGAGGTTTGAAGAACATGATAGGAAATTTAACGAAATTCTTGCAAGATTGGAAAAGCATGATAAGAGATTTGAAACTCTGGAGAGAAAAATTGATTCTCTCGGTGCAAGATGGGGTTTAATGAGTTAGGAAGCATTCAGAGAGGGTTTAAAAGGTGTTGTAGAGAGGTACTTCGGTGGAAAGGTCGAAAAATGGGTTTATGAGGATAAGGAAGGTTTTGTCTTTGGTCATCCATCCGTTGTTGACGTAGATGTTGTTGTTAGGGATGGTGAGCACGTGCTCATCGAGGTGAAATCGAACGTTGATAAGAGCGATGTTAGCATTCTCCTAAGAAAAGGACAGCTTTACGAAAAAGTAAAGGGTGTTAAACCAAAACTGGCAGTAGTGGCACCGTATGTTGATGACAAAGCCATGGAATTTGCAAGAGAAGTGGGAATAGAAGTTTATACAAAATTGGATTAGAGCTTATGAAACTGAACAAATGTGATTTGTGTAATGGGGAATTACGTGAGGGTAAAACAGAATTTATTGCTAGAGTTAGGGACGAATTAGTGGTAATTAAAGATGTTCCAGCTCACATCTGTGAGAGATGCAAAGAAGCTTATTTCACGCCAGAGATTTCTAGGAAAATAGATAAGATTATGAGAGAATTTCACGAAGGGAGATTGCTAATGCGTCCAATTGCTGCGGGAGAGATCGAACTCGAAAACTGATTAAAGTTGTAAACTCTATACTCTTTTTTGCCAATCTTCATTCATTAAGCAGTTCTCCCTATTTTTAGCTTTCTAATTCAAAATAGTTGTTTCTGGGCTTAGAACTCACTTTATTTGATTGTATGGGGCGGATTCTCCGGGCTGAAACACGCTCGCCGCCCCTGAGAAGGAACAAGGGGGTCTAGCATGAGTAGGTTGGGAATAAAAGTATATAAGCCTTTTGTTGGCTCCAGCGAGGTCGCCCGAAAGGGCTTGAAGGCATTGCCTGCGTTTGGTAGGAGGGTTGTGGGTTGGGTTGACAGATTGTTTACGCCGAAGGTTGCTGCCTACTGTCCAAACTTCTCTGCAGTGAACAGATTTACGCACAAGGTGGAAGTCAGGGATTTTGCGGTGGAGAATCTTAGCTGGCTTAGAAGAACTGTCAGGGTATATCAAATTACCCAGATTGCAATGCTGTGCGTTGCGGGCATTGCTAAAGCATTTGTTCCCGACACAACAAACTCTACAATTGCCAGCTTCGCTGAAATACTAACAAGTGCGATTGCATTGTGAAAATCACATGCTCAAGATTTTCGGAGGTGTCTGAATGCTCCAGCTCGACGTTTGGATGGCTCCATCCACGACCAAACCATTTCTAACAATCATAAGCCATACTCACGCTGATCACATTCCAAAGAATACTGCTGACATAGTAGTCATACATAAGCACTGGGCTGACAGACCGAATGTAAGACACATCAATCCAATAATAGCGGATGGGAAGCCAATTATCTTCAAACCTAGCAAGAATGCTAAGATCGTTATTAAGGCCCTAACTCCAAGAGAGGTGGGCAGAATTGCTGGCAGAAACATCAGGAGACTTCACAGCACATGGTGGCTTATCAGCTATAATAACGACACAATCCTCTTCATTGGAGATCTAGATGCTGGCGAGACTGCAATTGTGGAAGACTTCATCGAAGGACTTGAAAGGGCTGGAACCAGAATTACAAAGCTTGCAATACCATCTTACAATGGAGTTAACGGGCACAACTCTGAAGGCATGCAGCTTGCAAGAGAAGTGGCAGACCTGACAAAGTATGCTAAAGCTAAGAGCATAACGACCATTGCATTGCCGCATCCGGTTTTAGGGCCGGGAAGCTGGGACGAAGTTTGGATACGCTCTTCTTAGCTTTTATTTCAATTTTATTGCCAGAAGAGGTGATACTATGCAGGATCAAGTTGAAAGAGTATTTGATAGAGTGGTTGAGTCTGTTAGAAAGGATTTTGAAGCCGGGAAAGAGCCTTTTCCTCATGCAATCCTCCTCGATGGTGACAAGCTAAAGGCGATAGTAGGGTTAGGATTCGTAGACAATTTAACAAAGCAATTCACGTTCACATTTCTTCTACCACAGATAATCAAAATACACAGACCAACGGCTTGTATTGTCGTTCTCCCATGCAGAATGAGGCGTTTAGTAAAAGATGTCCCGCTCCTTGAATCTGATGTCGAAGACGTTGTAATGGTTCACGAGATAGATGCAGTAAAGCTTCAGAGTGTCTTGATCGTCAAAAGAAAGGGAAAAGCAGAGGTCATAGAGCTTGAGGAGGAGAAGATGCAGACACCTTTACTTGATCCTGTCAGAGAAGTGCTTAAAGAAATCTGGTCTGACATGATTTAGTAGAAGGCTTACACGAATTAAAAATTTTTAACTCACCTTGTACGAATTGTTTTTATTGTGATTAACCGAGGTGAAATAGATGATAGATCGAGAAGAAATTATTGCAAAGATAAGATCCTTACCAGATGATCTGTTAAAGGAAGTTGCAGAGTTCATAAGACGTTTAGAAGAAGAGAAACGTAAGAAAGACGTATTATCTGATGTAATAGGAATTTGTGAAGGACCGCCAGATTTAGCAGAGAGGCACGATAAATATGTCTACGGTTAAATTAATCTTTGTGGACACTTGGGCTTGGCTTGCTTTAGCTAACAGGAACGACAGATATCACGAAGTTGCGAAAAGAGGCTATGAAGAAATTGTAAGGAAAGGTTATAGAATGGTTACAACGGATTACGTGCTTGATGAAGTAATAACAGCTTTATTCAAAAGTGTTGCTTTCGACAAAGCCGTTAAGTTCGTTGAAGCTTTATTTACAGCTATAAAATTGAATCAAATAGTATTAGAAAAAATAGACGAAAAGAGGTTTAATGCTGCATGGAATCTTAGAAAAACGTATCGGGATAAACCAGACATATCTTTCACTGACCTAACATCGTTCGTCGTAATGCAAGAATTTGGAATCACAAAGGCGTTTACGGGGGATGAACACTTTGAGAAAGTTAATTTGGGCTTTGAGATCTTCCCAAAAGACAAAAGGTAGAGTAGTATGGCTGAATTAAGAATAGATATTCCAGAAGATTTGAAAAGAAAAATGGAAAGGTTCAGAATCGATTGGTCACAAGCTATAAGAAAAATGATTGAAAGAGAAATTCAAAATTTAGAGAAACTTGAAGAGATCGTATCTAGAAGCCAAATGACTGAGAAAGATGTTTTTAAGCTTAGTGAAAGAGTAAGCAAATCGGTTGCTGAAAAATTTAGAAGATGTGCAAATCACTAATTTTCTAATATTTTTATTTATTTGGTTTTAAATTTTCTCAAGTTAGTATTTTTAGTTATTCTCTAAGTTTTGGAGGTGGTTATGTTGTCTGAGGTAGTTTTAGCGGATTTAGTTGAGGATGTCTGCCTGGAGAGGGGGAGGACTGTAAGAGGTAGGAGAAGAACTAAACACCACATACCACCGATTGAGTTCAGAGTCGTTGCTACTGGCGGCTCATACAGCATATACTATTTCGAGAACCTTGATCTGTACGTGAAGGCTAAGCCGGAGTATACTGAGCCCGGAATCCAGCCATCTTACAGCTCTCTGATGAAAGTTTCAAAGGAATTCGTGAGTAGAGTTTTTGAGGCATTCAAAGTATTTTGAACTCTAAAAAATACTTGAAGAGGTATACCTTACAAGTATACTCAAATAGGTAGATAAAATACCTAAAAAAGTAAGTTGGTGATAGTATGAGGGTCTATTATCTTGATCTTAATGTGGTTGATTGTACTGCAGATCCTCACATTCTCGATTACGATGCTGTAGAAAAGATGCTGGAAGACGTGCTGAGAGTTTGTGAAAGCGATGTTGTTAGAGCAATAAATGTTGTGAGGCTCTCAATAGGCAAAGAATACGAGGTTATAGAAGACAGGGGAAGTATAGTCATTAGCGAGGAAGAGTACGAATCGGACTATTATGCTGTTCCAATCACGAAAGAGGAATACGGAAAGGTTGCTAAGGGACCTTATGCAAAGAAGCACAAGGTAGAGGGCTTGGTTTTCAAGTACGATTCTCCTTATGAGAGAAAGACTGTAAAAGTCTGCACAACTGTAAGCGGCGAGAAAGTTAAAATTGTGAGAGGAAGGCTCCCAATTGGACTTACTGGAGTTAGAAAAGCTATCGAAATGATTAGAAATAGGCTGAAAAGTAATCCATCATTCAGAGACTTCGTACTGGAGATAGGAGTGGTGTGGGATGAGTTCGGAGATCACAACTGCAGTGATTACATAATAGCGAACGGCAGGAGCATGACAGTCAATTACTCAAATCAGGACTGGTATCGAGATGATGCGAGCATGCGAGAGAGGTACAGAAGACATCTGCAGAGGCTTGCTAAGGTGCTCGGAGTTAAACCAGAAGACCTTACCGATGAGTGGTAATATGATCGCTAAAATCTCTGAAAAAGTGCTTAAGAATTGTCCAGCGGTTGTTCATCTTTCAATAACTAAAAAGTGCAATCTGAACTGCAGAGAATGCTACTATAAAGGTGAGGAAAATCCAGAGTTGGTTAAAAGGATAATCGAAGACATTGCCGCAAGCAAGGTTAAAGCTGTCGCTATTGGCGGTGGTGAGCCAATGTTGCATCCAAACATCAGCAATTTCATCAATTTTTTAGTTGAATCCGACAAGATCGTTTCAATAACAACTAACGGAACGATATGCAAGCCAATTGATGGTGTTAGCAAGTACGCAATAAGCTTTGACCCAATTCACGAGCAGACTTGGAGGAATCTGGAAAGTGTGATCACAGCAGCTAAAACCTATAGCGAGGTCGCCGAAGTTTGGATAAATCACATCCTCACAACAAAAGACGATCTCAAGCGAGCTTTGGACGTATTAGGGAAGTATGCAAGCACGGTTACACTGTTGACTCTCAAACCAGTTCAAAGGATAGATAAAGAATTATGGCTCGATGCGATAGAGCTGGTTAAACGGTACGGGCTGAAAGTCGCAGTAGATGCTTGTGTTGCCGAAATAGCTGGTATTGGAAGATGTAGACAAGGGATTGCTAGCATGAGTATCGACGCAGACGGAAGCTGTGCGATCTGCTCGAATGATAGGAGTAGCAGAATACTGTATGAAGGTATTGAAAAGAGCTGGGAAAAGATTAGAAGAATCTGCCCCTTCAATCTAAAACGTTAGAGTATTTTGTTATTTTCCAGATTTTTTGATTTTTTAGCGAAATCGCTCGATTTTGAGGTGGTTGTATGCAGAGGGTGAGGATTGGCGGATCTGAGGCTGTATTTTTGGAGAATGATGAGAAAGACGTGTTGGGATATGCTGTTTGGTATACGATCAGCAGAACCCTTGTGCATAAAGATGACCTGCATGCTTGGTTTGACAAACACGGACTTTCGCGATTTAAACCGGCAGATCCGAAGCACGGCGATGTTTTCAAGCGAATTTGCTCTGAGTATAAGGAGAAGAAAATAGACGAATCCACAGATTCTGAAACGTTCCTTTTACTCAGACCGCTAGAAACAGGGCTTACGAGGAAGATAGTGCTGGAAAAGAGGAAAGAAGGTAAAAAGCTGAGCTACAATGTTGTTGGAGAAATTGCGTACGACGAGAAAAGCAGGAACGTAAATTACTCACTCAAAACGGCAGATCCAGCGGTTAGGGATATAGTGAAAGAGATTCTGGACAGGTTTGAAAGGGAGAAGGACTGCTATACTGATGAGCACATAAGAAAAATACTCCATAGGATTCTCGACAGCTGCAATAGGGTTAAGCTAAAACCGAGCGGTGGAATCTATTTCATACCCTTGGACGACTTCTACTGGATTGAGAGGTTTTCCAAGATCGTGGAGGAGATTAAGAAAATCGATCCTAGCAACAGAACAGAAATCTGGTATGCTCCCATAGTAAATACGGAGCGCCATCGCAGAATGCTCGAAATAAAGGTTGAGGATACTTTAGAGGAGATTCTGAATTCAGCTATTGAACGACTGCTAAAAATTGATTCTGAAGATCCGAGCAAGGTAAGGCAGATTGACGAAATTGCAAGGCAGATCGAGCAAGCGACTAGGATGGCAGAGAAGTACACTAAAATGCTCAAAGTATCCTTAAACAGGACAACAAGCTTACTCGAAAAAGCAGAGCGTTTACTGAATAAAATAAGACAGATACAGTTCTCACAATTTGAAGTTAAAGTTAAATCTACTGCCTAAATTTAATCTCATTTTTTGAAGATTTGGCGAATTCGCTCTATTTTGGAGGTGGTTTGATGGGGTTAGTTAAGAGTAGGAAACTCCAGAATGTCGTTTTGGAGATGTGTGAATACTTTAAGGAGAGGGAGGAGCTTGTAAAACTCCTGATTCTGGTAGTTTTGAGCAAACAGCACGTCTACATTCTCGGTCCTCCTGGTACTGCTAAGTCTGCAATCGCAAGGGCTATAGCTTCTCACTTTGATGCTAAGTATTTCGAATGGCTTGTTACAAGGTTCACTGCGCCAGAAGAACTCTTTGGTCCAATCGATTTGACGGCACTTGAGAAGGGAGAGTACAAGCGTATTACGGCAAATAAACTTCCAGAGGCTGAAATAGCATTTATAGATGAGATATTCAAAGCCAATAGTGCGATTCTGAATTCTCTGCTGTCAGTAATCAATGAGAGAATTTATCACGATGGTAGGATGTCTGTAAAAGTGCCGCTGAACACTCTCATTGCAGCGAGCAACGAGATGCCGGAAGATGAAAAGGAACTGGCAGCACTCTACGACAGATTACTCATCAGGTATGTAGTAGAATACATCAAGAACGATGGGAATTTCGAAGAAATGCTGAAGAGAAGTGACGAGTACACTCCAAAGACAAAGATTGCAAAGGATGAGCTAAAAGTAATGCAAGAACACGTAGCTAAGGTAGATATCAGCTCCATACTGCCAACCATAGTCGAGCTGAGGAGAAATTTCAGAGAAAACGGAATAATTGTAAGCGATAGACGTTTTAAGCAGGCGATGGCTGTTGTTAAAGCCCATGCATTCTTCCACGGTAGAAGTGTCGCAACAACTGATGATTTGAGGGTTCTCCAGCACATAATGTGGGATTCTCCAGAGCAAGTGAGAATTGTTAGATCAGTAATCATGGATATCGTTGACCCATTTGCAAGGAAGGTGATGGAGTATAGGGATATAATCAACGATTACACAAGTAAACTACAAAGCAAGATCGACCCAGCGGAAGTTCAGGAAATCATGGCAAAGCTGAAAGTTATTGAGAATGAGATTAAAGAGCTGAGCAAGATGGCTTTGAGCAGTGGAAAAGATACTGCTGAGCTGGATGAAATCCTCGATGAAATACAGTCTCTCAAGGTGGGCATGCTGGACAGGATGTTCTAATTTTTGTTCTTTTCTATTTCGAGTAGGAGATTTTAGTCGCATCGGGTCATGAGTGGGTGCCGTTAACAGGCTTAATTTTAAGCAAACTTAAAATATAATGTTACGGAGGTATGTTTATGGAGGAAATTCTGAAACGAATAGAATCTAAGCTTGATAAGATCTTAGAACTCATCGAGGATAGGACTCTAACAGATGAGGAAATCAGGTTGCTTAGGGAAGCAGATGAAATAGTCAAGAAGAAAGAATTTGATAAACTCGTTAAACTATGACATTCGAAGTTTACATGCTCAAAAAGGCAAAGAAAAAACTTGACAAGTTTCCAGATGCAGAGAGAATCAAAGAAAAACTGAAAACGCTTGAGAACTTTCCAAACGTCAAAGACGTAATCAAAATTGAGGATAACGTCTACAGAATTAGAATCGGAGATTACAGAGCTCTTTTTAAGGTTTACGAGGGAGAGAAGATCATAATCATTGTCGATGTTGATGTGAGAGGAAGAATATACAAGCATTTATAAATTTACCTTACTAATTCTTATTTTTGGGTGGTTTTAATGTTGGATTTTCTTCTCAAGATTTATGAGAAAGTACCGTATACGGTAAAGAGAGATAGCCTTGACGATCTCCTATTCAGCAAGCACAAGGACAAGCTAACAGAGAAGGTTAAAGAGAAGGTTGAGGAGTTCATATCACAGCTTCCACCACTGATAGCCGATACGTTCAGCATTTTTTACAAGCCCAATCCACAATTTTTAGATGATAGCCAGATAGCCCCAGAATTCAGAATAAACAAGCGTGTGCTGGAGAAGGTTATGAATACTGGTACTTTTAATGAGTTAAAGGAGACAACTATTCTTGACGATGTAAATTCTGCGATAGCAACCATAATTCTTACGGAAAGGCTATATGAAGAGCTGAAAAGTAAGCTTAAAGAGATAAAAGAGCATACTGAAAAGATTCAACAGCTAAGAAGCCAGTTGCCGAATGCAGGCAAGCGTGAGTTTAAGAAGACTATTCAGCAGATCGAGCAACACGCTGAAGCATTACAAAGCATTGTAACACAAGGAGCAATTAGCGTTGCTGTGAGAAAAGCTCAGCAGGAGTTTGAAGAGGTGCAGAATGCCATAGCAGCACTGGGATTTGGAAGTGAGCCTGGACAGCCCATACAAGTAGATCCTGAGACAGCAATAAAGCTCGCTGTTGAACTAAAGAACAATCAGCACGTGAAAAAGATGATCGAACTGCTTGGAAGGATGAGGAACTTGCTCAAATCAACGGCAAAGGCTAAACTGAGGAAAAGCAGGCTTGAGCTGCACAACATTGCAATGGGTAGGGAAATCGAAAGATTACTGCCTTCAGAGGTTCTAAAGCTTAAGAAATTCAAACCCATTTTCCACAAAGACTACTACGAGGGAAGACTGCTGCATTACAATTTAAAGAGGAGGGAAAAAGAAGCTAAGGGACCAATAGTAATCGCTTTGGATTTATCGGGCTCGATGGCTGGGGAGAAAGAGCAGTGGGCTAAAGCTGTCTCGCTCGCTACCATAGATCTTGCCGTGAAGGATAAGCGTCCTTGGGCTTTCGTAGCATTCGATGCCAGGATAAAGGACGTTAAAGTCTTCAAAAAACCGCCAAAGCCTGAAGAAGTGCTGGAGATCATGAAGATAGGAGCGAGCGGTGGAACAAACTACGAACTACCGCTAAGAGAGGTCATGAGGATAATTGAGCAGGAAAAAGATTTCACGAAGGTAGATGTGCTGTTTATTTCGGATGGTGAATGCGATGTTCCACAGGAATTTCTTAAGGAGTTCATAAGTTTCAAGAGAAAGTGTAATGTGAGAACAATAGGCGTGCTTATAGGCGGAGTACCTAATGTAATCGCCAGATTCTCTGACGAAGTCTTCGGATTGAATACCATCGCGGGACTTGATGGCATTAAAGCTGCTGAGGAAATCTTCTTAAAGCTACTGTAAAAGTTAAGTAAATGCTTTCTAAGAGAGTGTTCGCATATAGAGCATGGCAGAAGGTGTCTGAATGAGGGTGTATATGGACGTTTGCTGCCTTAACAGACCGTTTGACGATCAGACTCAAGATAGAATCAGAATCGAATCCGAGGCGGTTTTGGCAATTTTAAACCAATGCATGGACGACTGGATACTCGTAGGGAGCGAAGTAATAGATTACGAAATATCAAAAATTCCAGATGAGGAAAGGAGAAGGAAGGTGGAAATTCTTGCATCAATCTCAAAAGAGAAAGTTATCGTCGATGATAATATCATTAAACGAGCTTTAGAGCTTGAAAAGATTGGATTGAAGCCAATAGATGCTTTACACGTTGCATGTGCAGAGAAATCTGCAGATGTTATGCTCACGACAGATGATGATATAGTAAAAAAAGTTAAGGCTAACAAGAATTTAATTAAAGTTAGGGTTGAAAATCCTGTAAGATGGTTGATGGAGGTGTTGGAAAGTGAATAAAGCTAAAACCCTTAACGAAATACGTAAAATCGGTATTGAAGCTCTTGCAAAAGCTTTAGGGCCGATTGGAATGGTCAGGTTCATCCAGAGCTTTGACTTGGGAAGTGGAAATTATACCAAAGAGCGCTCGCAATGGTTAGATCAGAGTATAGACGAGATTATAGACGAAATCAAAAAAAGACGTGAGTGAATCTCGCTAATTCTTTTTCATCTTGTACGACATGATAGTAATCTTAAACCAAGTTTTAGAGAGATTATGAAGGTAGATGAAATAAAGAGAAAATATAAAGACGAATGGATACTTATTAAAGTTTCGAAAGTTGATGAGTTTGGAGTACCAGTTGAAGGTGAAGTTATCGCACATAGCAAGTCAAGAGACGAAATATACGAGAAGCAGAGAAGTATGAAAGGAGATCTAGCAGTAATCTATACTGGTCAGATTCCAAAAAGCTACGTGTTAGTTGAAATTTATTAATATTTTAGAACGGGATTCATTAGAGGTGCAAGAAATGAAAGCTGAAGAATTCCTGTTAAAGCACTCTCAAGAACTTTCCAAAAAGTATGCTGGAAAGTATATTGCAGTAATTGGAGATAAGGTTGTAGCGGTTAGTAGAAGTGCTATTCAAGCTTATAAAGAGGCTAAGAAAAAGTATCCAAAAGAGGAGATTGGAATATTCTACATGCCGACTGAAGAGGAGACGGTGACTTTACTATGAAATCCTAACTCTTAAATAGATTCATAGCATCTTTAATGCTTTCTACCTCAAATACTGGTGATACACGATATCGAGTTCCCCATGTTGATCCACCATATGCAAAATAAAATCTCACCCTTTTACCAGCCTTTAATTCGTGATACATTTTCATTGCGGCAGCTTTAATTGGCATCAGCTTATCTATATAGATTAGACCGGGCCATCCATTCCTTTTTCTGAACTCATTGAGGGCGTTAAAGAATGTTTCAGGACCGATATCTAGGACATCCTTACAAGTAAGCTCATTGGCAATATCTTGAATTATATCTTTCGCATTCTTTTTTACAAAGTTTCTAACTTCATCATATGCGTCTTCATCTAAATATATTGTTAGCAACTTCTTTGCATAATCGATGATATATTCAGAGTCGCGAATAACTTTAGTTCCAAACATTGCGATGACTTTGGCTATCTTATCCAACCAGTGATGGAGTATTGCCGCTTTAAATGCATACCTAAGCTTGGCGGAGTCATGTGCATATATGCTTTCAAGCAACTCTCGTAAAATATCCTCTGTTTGAACAGTTATTTTTGGAAACTCCGCATAAATACCTCCACCGAGATGTATGGGCTCATGCATCGGAATTTTCTTAATTTCACCCAAGTCATGTACATATCTATTGTCAACTATTTTATTAACTTCTTTAGATATATTTGATGGTATCCCCATAATTGATGCCCATTTATCATGTAAATGCCATGAAGGCATACTATTAAATACTTGTGCTCGATATTAATTTTTTACCTAGTAGGTAAGCTTTGCCGAAAAACAGCAGAAGCAATTTTCCAGAAGTTAGTTTGATCAGGTTTTATTTTTAAGAGTTTTTAAAGTTAATTCGATTCTCGATGATTTCTCCTAAGATCCTGTTGGGGGGATGATATGTTAACTGTTCTTAAGCAGCTGATGTTAAAACATATGAGTCTCTTCTACCGATCTGGCAACGAGCTGAAGATGGAGCTTGCATACACTAAAAGCGGTTGGATTCCAACCTGGTTGCTGTCAAGGGAAACAATTGACAAGATCGACGTTAGTGGATTTGTAGATAAGAAGTTCGTCGTAGACATTCTTGAAGGTAGCTACATCAAAAGAGTGATCAAAGAAAAAGATGAAACAAGAACGAAAATATACCTCGTTACTCGAAGTGGGTTAGTAGAAATTCCATATGAGTATAAAAACAGAAAATACGTTCTAAACACAGGTGTCGTTTTAACTGACTTAGAGAGAAGAAAAAGAATAGGTGAAATTTATGCAAATTTCAGGAAAAGATATCCTTGAAAAGCTTAAGAAGAGGTTGAGGCAAAATTTTTCCGATGATTTGCTAATAAGCCTATTCGACACCTGGCATCAGTTCTCTCTGCTCGAAGCTCATCAGGATACACAGTTTATTGAAAAGCTAAAGCAACACTATGCGGTTGATGAAATCGAGGCAAAAATGAGGCTGTTTGAAGACATATTTATCGAACTCACTGCACTCGTCTTAACAGATATCGGATTGATGAAGCCGGAAGGTGGTGTAATCCCGCTTACCGTCTTTGTCGGCACCTCACCAGCGACAAAGGAAGTCTTAGTTGTACTGTTCGACAACGATACTGGAAAAGTCGTGCATTCTTTCCGCATAAACGAACTTGACAGGAAGATCTGGGAGAAGGAGCTTGAGAGAGCTTATGAAGATATTGGAAGCTTCTACTTAGGTGGAAAGAAGTATGAGCTGTCTGAATCGCAACTCAAAGCCTTTGCCTATAGAGTTCTTCGACATCACATGAAATATGGAGAAATTAACTGGGAGATTCTTAAAACTGAAATATTCGACCTAAAATCTGATTGATTCTGAATTTTAGGTATATCTCTAATCTAATCTCCCAGTTAGCTGAGACTATCTCTCTATTTTGGATTTTGATTGTTTGGGGGCGATTTTATGTCCAAGGTTTTGGTTGTAAACCATTCCGAACTTGTGGAGATTGTTAAGAAGGTGTATGAGGAGAAGTTGAGCACGTTTATTTGGGGTAGAACTGGCGTTGGAAAATCCCAGTCTGTGAGAAGAGCTGCTAAAGAGATTGCCGAGAAATACGGATTAAAATACGTAGAATGGCCAAACTGGAGTGATCCCAGAACAGAATTCGTTCTTATCGATATCAGGCTTTCACACGTTGAGCCGAGCGATCTCATAGGCATTCCAAAGCTCGTTGATGAAGAGGAAGTAACGAAATGGTATGCTCCGAACTGGCTTAAGGCAATAAGCAAGGAGAGGGAGAAAGAGCTTGGAATAAAGATAAGAGGTATTCTTTTCCTTGACGAGCTAAATCTTGCTCCTCCTCTCGTCCAAAACGCATCTTATCAGCTTGTTTTAGATAGAAGGCTTGGCGAGGTTGAAGTTGCCGATGGTATTGCGATCATAGCTGCTGGCAACCTAACAGAGGATCAGGCATACACCTTTGACATGCCACTTCCTTTGAGAACGAGGTTTGTTCACGCTACTCTCAGACCGCCAACGATTGATGAATGGGTTGAGTGGGCTAAAGAGAACGGAATTGACTCGAGAATTATTGCGTTTCTAAAGATGCAGCCATCAATGCTCTTTAAGGAAATGTCAGAGGATAGAACGTTTCCAACACCGAGAGGCTGGGAGTTTGCGAGTAAGCTTATTGCAAACGAGAGAGATGCAGAGAAGGCTGCAATGTACGTTGCAATGGCTTGTGGCGTTGTTGCTGGCACACAGTTCGAAGCTTTCCTAAAGCTCAGTGAGACAATAGACCTTAAAGAACTTCTAGAAAATCCAGAGAGGTTTGATAGCTTAAGCATGGACATAAAGTACTCTGCAGTAGTTAATCTGCCAGAGCTCTTGAGAAGTGATAGAAAGATTGCAAGCAAACTGCTCAAGTTTGCTGTGGCGATCCCGCCAGAGTTTGCGGTTCTCTTGCTCATGTCGATGAAGCAGGTGATGGGAGAGGAAGCATTCAAAGATGCTCTTAAGAGGTTCAGAGGTGCAGAGGCAAAGGAGCTTATAAAACTCATTAGATTCCTTTTATAATTTTCCTATTCTAATTTAATAAATTAAGTTGGAGGTTTTTGGATGTCCTTGTTCGGGAAGCTAACACCATCTGAGAGGATTAGCAAGGTTAAGATCAAGCTGATGAGAGAATACCCATTCTTCGGATACATCGCCATGTACCTAACTTTCATCGAGAACGATAAGATACCGACGATGAGTGTCAATCCAAAGGGTGTAATTAAGTATAATCCAAAATACGTTGAGAAGTTATCTGACACTCAGCTTCTCGCAGATGTTATCCACGAGGTTAGCCACATTGCATTCAGACACTTTGAAAGGGAAGAAATTCTGGAAATAAATAATCCGATTTACAAAAAGGCTTACGACTACGCAAACGATATTGTAGTGAATGCAATACTCGTGGCAAACGGATTTAATGTTTACGATACCGGTCTGAATCCTGAGAAGGTAGGAAGGACGTTTGTAACACGGTTCAAGTTCAGTATAAGAGGCATAGTGGACGTAAACGGGATTAAACAGGAGATAGTTGTTCAGATACCTATAGAAATCTGGGATCCGGAACAGAAGTCGTCAGAAGAAGTATACTTCGAGATTCTTGAACAGCTAAAAGGTAATGGCGGTGGAAACAGTAACGTCAAGATATTGCTCCCCGGTTGCAGTAATTGCTCAGACCAAAATAGCAGAAATTGTGATTTAAATAGCTTATCAGATTTGATTTGCAATATCAGCGACCTGATCAATAGCATGGACATCATAGAGGTTTCATCGGACAAGAAACCGTTCGATATACACGAATACGGAAACAATGGAAGGGGAGAAAAAGAAAACGAATCTCAAGACTGGAGCAAAATCATTGCCGAAGCTTATAACTATGCAAAAATGGTTGGTAAAGTTCCAGCCAGGATTGAGAGGCATGTAGAGGCTGTGCTCAAGCCAAAGATTGATTGGAAAAAAGTTCTCAGAGATTCGATTCTTCCAATGATTCCTCAGGACTACACGTACCTAAAACCGAGCAGAAGAAGTTTATCCGCAGGAGTGTACCTCCCAAGCATTGCCAAAGACAGATACCTCGAAGCTCTCGTCGCCGTTGATACTAGTGGTTCGATATCCGGGCAGGAGCTCAACCAGTTCCTATCGGAAATTCAGTGGATTGCAAGGAACTTTCCAGCATTCAGAATAACTCTCCTATCAGTCGATGCGGACATCCACGATAAAATCGAGTTAAGATGCTTTGCAGATGTCCAGAAAATTACTGGATTAAGAGGTGGAGGTGGAACTGATTTCAGACCTGTCTTTGATTATGCTGTCAAGCACAGAAAAAGGCTGATAATCTTCTTCACAGATGGATTTGGAACGTTTCCAGAAAGATCCCCTAATATTAAGACTATCTGGGTCGTCTCACCGAATGGTGCGCCGAGCAAGAACTTCCCGTTCGGGAAAGTTATCAGAATTAGTGCAGCGTTAAATCCAACAAAAGGTATTTGAAGATTTGGGGTGATTTAAAAACATGGGAAAGATTATCGAGGCGATATATGAAAAAGGAGTCTTCAAGCCTCTTGAGAAAGTTGATTTGAAGGATGGGGAAATCGTAGAGATTGAGATAAAAGAAAAGAGGATTAGTGAGAAGTTTTATCGAGTTTTAGAAGAACTTGAAAAGAAGGCTCCAAAGGTTCACAATGCTCTCAAAGTTCTAGAGGAGGTTAGGAATGATCGTTATTGACACATCAGTACTCGTCGATTACATATTCGAGGAAGATGTTACCAGAAACAATATAGCTAAAGAAACTCTCAAACTCGTGAAAGGACTCAGAGTATTCGCACCGAGAATTCTCCTTATCGAGTTTATGGCTGTAGCAAGAAGGTTGGGCATGACTATTTCTAAGCTCGATGTGGTTAGGTTAACGGCAGATTTCGTTTTACTTTCAGAAGATAAGATATTCGACGAAGCATTCAAAATAGCAGAATGTGTTCATCCGAGAGCTGCAGATGCTTACTTCATAGCGACTGCAAAGCTTACTAACTCAATCCTGATTACGAACGATAGAGTGATGGCAAACAACGCCAAGAAATATGGAATAGAGGCTTATTATTTGATCGAAGAGTTTGATAAGGCAGTAGAACGGTTAAAGGAGATAAAATAACTGTTTAGACTGCTTAATTTACTACTAACTAATTAGGAATTTCCCGTTCGGGAAAGCGATCAGAATGGATGATATTTGTTTAAGACTTTTGGAGAGGTTTTTATGGAAATTTTATTCTGCTGGGATTGTTTGACTTTTGGAACTTATGCTAAGGTGATTAAAAAGTACATGTGCAACGGTTTCTCCGAGAGGGAGGACGATGGAGAGGAAGAGGAGAGTACTTTTGAGATAGAGTGTTATGAATGCGGGAGCCTAAACTTGGCACAGACAAACACAGACGAGTGGGAGAAGGAGCTAAAAAAGGAAGTGGAAGACTTCCTCATAAGCTTGTACAGAGGGGAATACAGTGCTGAAATACCAACGATTATCCTTCTGCTTGCAGCAGCTAGTAGGATCAAGCTCTTCCACTACTCCTGGAGAAACTATAAAGATTCTTTTAAGCCAGTTGACAGAAAAGAAGCTCTTGAAAGACTTAGGAAAGAAGTTATTGACGGTAGAGAGGATGTTATTGGAGGAATACGACGTGCGCTTGAGCATGAAAAGATTGCTGAGCTTGTAAAACCAGCTATAGAAGAGCTTGGCGCGGATATTCTTGCTAGTATTCTATAATCTCAAGATGGTGATAGTTTGAAGGTTTGCAAGCTCATCGAAATCTTGCAAAAAGTTCGTTTAGTATATTCACTTGAACGTGGTAGGGTCAGAATATTTTACGTCAAAGACGGTTACTTCGACCTTATTAATGGTACAAAAGATTACAAGATCGTTTCAGATGTTGAAGAGGACTCAGCATCTATTAATCTGGCTGAACTTCCTTTAGACTTGAGAGCTGAGATAACAACCAAGGTTTCTGAACTGCTTAATGTTGGGATTGATTTTACGAGGGAAATTCTGGCAGAGTTTCCAGAGGTTAAAGAGGAGGATGAAAAGATAATACTACTCGCAAATCCTATCAACTATTCAAAATATTTCTTGGGATTTGTAAAGGATATTGAAGCATGGCTTAAAGCTGGAAGGTTAATTAAAGCTGTGGCGGAGTCGCTAGAGAATGGCTATGCTGTAGTTGATAATTTTGTCATAGTTTCTGGGATCAGAACAATATTCGTTTACGATGGAAAAACTGGATACTTCATCCATGAGAAAGATCTTGAACAGTTCATAAATGCAGTTTTTGGAGAAGATGAGCTAAAAACTGTAAATCCAGATGATTTTGAAATTAGGGCTGTGCTCGAGACAATTAGTGGAGTGAACATCCCACATAAAGACGACTCGCTTAAATTAATTCTTGCTGAGAAGATCTAGTTTAGTTTTTGCGCAAAGAGGAGTTTGCTGAATTTGTTTTGGATTTTGAGAAATTTGGGATTCTTTGGGGGGTGTTATTTTGGGTGAGAAGGTAGTATGGAATTTTGAGCTGAATGTTGTTAAGGAGTATTTGAGCAAGTTTTACAGATCTGATTTTGCCTGCATAAGAGAATATTTGGCGAATGCAATTGCAGCCCAGTTTAAAGCCGATGTGAACGATCCAATCAAGGTTGAAATCTACCCAGACAGAATCGTCATCGAGGACAATGGCATTGGAATTAGCAAGAAAACGTTCAGGGAAGTCTTCATGTGGTTTGGTAGAAGTGAGAACAAAAACATTAGCGGAGTCCAAGGAATGTTCGGTTTGGGAGCAAAGTCTTTCATGATGCTTACCGGCGAGAAAGGCAAGATGATCATGAAAACAAGGTCAAGAGAGACAAATGAAGCATATTCAGCCATTTTAACATCTTACGGTGCTGAAATAATCGATGATGGTGGCAAGGAAGATTACGGCACGAGGTTTGAGATCTATCCTGAAGAAACTCTTAGCTCTAGAACGATAAACAGCTTTGTTGATGGGATAAAAGAGCTCTTCGACTTTTCGAGGATTCCGATCGAACTGTTCGCTGTTTTAGAGGATGGTGATAGAATAGAACTCAGCATAGGCGTTCACAACCACGAAATTGAGATATTAGAGGAAAACGAGATCTACGAGCTTGGAGTGTTGAAAACAGTTCCAGCTCACGAGAGTTGGAAGAGCTGGAGGCACGACAAGTATGCAATAGTCCTCGGAGATGTCCTGGCGAAGAGGCTGATGTACTCTCCACTGCAGGGCTTCTTCTTAAGGATAAAGGTCGAGGATGGTAGAATAGTGAATGTACTTGGGCGAAAGGTTAGGACACCTGTACCCACACCAAATAGAGACGACTTTAAAGAAGGACACAGAGATTTTACAACCCTAATGGAGCTGAAGTACAGGCTGATGCTGTTCAAAAGAGATTTCTCAAAGTTCCTACACATGTCCGCTCAGGATCTGTCATCATACTCTTCCGAACAGCTTGAAGAGTTGCAAAAGGCTTTGAACAGGATACACAGCTACTGGGAATCGTACAGTGACGCAATAGAAAGAGAGATACCAAGATTTCTAAGCTTGAAGAGGACTGTTGACCTCCTCTTGACAGAATTACCAGCATACGGCGTGTGGGGCGGTACGAGGAGGAATGGCAGAAGGATTACGGTTCTCTGCAAGGATGTAATCTATTTAGCTGCGACTGGGAGAAAGACGGGTTATTTGAAGAGGAGACCAAACTCAAAGAAGGAATTAGATTTAGAAGATGCTGGGATTTATGCAGTCTATGTTGACAATCCTGCAATCATCGAGTTCTTGGAGAAAAATGGTGTTAAGGAAGTCAATCTGAGTAGGGAGAGAACTGTAAAAAGACTAAAAGTATACAGGATCGGCAATTTCGAAAGAGATGGACCGCACTACTACACTAAAGAAGAACTGCTCAACGAAGTATTAGAAGGAAGGCCGATTATCTACGCTGAAAAGGTAACTGACGTACCAGAGAGTGGTTTTCCCTACGGATATCTCGTTGTCGGCTCAAAGAAAGTCTACAAGGAGCTAAAAGAGGTACTCGGAGACTTAGTCATGACGTACGACGAGTGGTTGGAGTTTGTTAAAGAATCAACGCTCGTAACAGACGGCTATACGGTCAAAACCCTCAAGCAAATAGAAAATGATTACATTCTTGTAGAAGCTCCAAGTGATCTCATCCCGCTTCTCCCTGTGGTAAGAAAAGTCACCGGAGAAATTTACGCTCTTCTGAATGTTACAAATACTGCATACGCCAAAGAACTCTTTGCCGTCGAAGATTTCGTAAAGTGGTTCCTATCAAGATACAGCTCAAGCAGATTCAGAAGTGATCTGGAGCTGCTTCTATTCACAATCTTCAACGAATATGAGGTGCTTAGACACTCAAACCTGCTAAAGGATCTAACCAATCTAGCATGCGGGTATGCTGGGATTGAAAAAGGTAAAACAGTTGAGGAGCTTGAAGAGGATGCAAAACCAATACTTAAGGGCATAGTTAAGAAATACGGCAGGCTCAAACTGGGTAAATACGAGGTGACTGTTGACGATTGCTGCATCTCTCTCGAAGATGTTGCTTTTCCGAATCCGTGCATTCCAGAATCAACGATAGAAAAGGCTGGTGACGAAGAGCTTATAGGACTGATAAGGCTGAAGAATCTGTTCGGTGAGATAGGGCTGCTAATCCACCACGCTGAGAAAGGCGGTTCTGTAAGAACAGCAGATGGTTGCGAGATAACGAATGAGGAGCTGAGAGAGATCATTGAAAGATGGATTGGTGCAAGGAAGGACACGTTTAGAGACTGGGAGTGGAAAGCTCTGGCAAGCTATGCACCAAATGTGGCAGGACTTATCACCCTTGCAGTGCTCATCTGACTTTATTTTTTCTTTAAAGGAATTTTGAAGGTAGTTAGATGGGGAAGATTTGTTTCTGTTAATCTGATCGAATCTTCTTTTTTGGAGGTGTCGTTATGGGAACAACTTGGTGCAAGAGCGAGGGCGATGTTTTGAGGGAGCTTGTTAAAAGGCTTGAGTATTTAGAAAAGCAGGGAGCAAAAATAACGAGAATAAAAGTTATCAAGGAAATGAAAAAGATCATCGGCATAACCGAAAATAACAAAGAGATATTTTTCTTCGTAGCAAATTTTAACGGCAAATACGTGTTTACAGCAGCGTATAAAAACTTAGAAGAGTTAAAAAATGCTGCAGTAGATTCATATGTCCCCTACTTAGAATTTCCAGTAGATGTTATCGAATTTTTCTCGGAAGCTTACGAAGAAGTTTCAGGATTGGAAGAAGCTTTAAGCAAGCTGGACTTAGAAGCTGAACTTCTAGCTAACCTCATTTGATTGTAGGAGGTGTTTAGATGGCGTTTATTCCATACTATGATCTTATCGCGTGCTTATTCTTTAAGGAGGTTAGCAGTGGGGGAGAAAAAGTCATTTTTGAGGCTGATGGAACTACAAAATACGTTTACTGGGGAGACAATGTTTTTGTTGAATTGACACCTGATAACGTGCTAATACTTAGAGAGAGTGAAGACTATTTCCACGATTATTTTTACAGGAGCGCTCTTCTCAGGCTTAATGAAATACTTGCTCAAGCGTCGTATTACGCTGGAAAGATGTTCGAAGTCGATTTTGAAGCAAAAGTCAGGTTGAGAAAATTTGGCAATGGTAAAAAGCTCTTTCTGTGGTTCAACGATGTAGTGTATCCATTTAAGGATTGCCTTAGCATAAACCTCAGCAATGGATCCCTAATTCCGCCCAATGGTTATGGAGAGCTGTACAGGAGAGCTAAAGAACTGCAAGAGAAGTATAAAGCTCCAAAATCTTCAGCAGAGAGGGCTGTACACATTCTGGAGAGTGAAAGTTTCGATGCTGCCGGGAAATACCTTAAGATAGCTATCAAAAAATCTGAGAGGGCTAAGAAGGCATTGAAACCGATAGCAGACTTCTATAATGAGATTAAAAATAGTAACGAGATTGTGGATGTTAATGGATTTAAACTATTCGCATTCACCTACAAGATTTTTAAATGGTCTGATAAGGAGAGGGAGGTAATCGTAATCATTTGCAAGAGTGGTATGGCAATTTTAGAAGTCCGAAATCTCTTCAGAGTGTATTCTGTTCTAAAAAGGATTCAGCGTGGCAAGTTTGAAGAACCCGTAAACTGGACCAATGACGATGATAGAATGTTCTTCAAGTGGGACGATCCAGAGCTTCTGGATTATTTAAAAGAGAGAATTCTCCCAAATATTGGAAATTTGAAGTTTGATTTGATCGAGTTGCTTCCTGATGAGGTAAGGCTTCAACTGCTTTGCGATATTCTTTAATTTTTTAGGGAGATATAAAAGCGGGGTTCGGTGGACGAAGTTTTTGATAGACATATGTCCACCTTGGGACTCATCACCCTTGAAGGTTTTACCCTTCGAGGGCTCGTCCCCATTCGGGGTAACCCCCGAGCCCCACATCCAAATGTGTTTTACCCCCGATAGGCAGCTAAGCTGCCTGAGCAGACGGGTTAGATGTATCTAGGAAGAGAGATATAAATGTATTGCGGTTGCAGAGTGTCTATTAATCTCTATGAAAATTGTTACTGCTCCGCAAGGCATGTTGAGGAATCTGGAGCTTTGACAGTTGCAAGAACTTTAATAATGTGAGTAGTTAAAGTAAAAGGGGGTTTGCATGTCTGAAATTGATGTCGATCTTGTAAACAGAAGACTTGCCGAAATTAAACAACTGCTTGGCGAACTCAGAGATATAGTTAGATTAGGCTTGGAGAAGTTTTTATCTGACTCATACGTTAGGGATGCGGCAAAGTATAAGTTGATTGTAGCCATCGAAGCAGCTATTTCAGTCTGTAACCACATTGTTGTGAGAGTCGTTAAGGAAATTCCGAGCAGTTACTCAGATTGTTTCATAATCCTTGGAAAACATGGAATAATTTCCCAAGATTTGGCTGAAAAACTTGCTGATATGGCTAGATTTAGGAATGTGCTCGTGCATATTTATTGGAAAGTGGATGATAAAAAAGTTTATGAAATAATGAAAAAAGATATTTCAGATCTGGAGGTGTTCATTAAGGAGGTGAAGAAGTACGTTGGTAAATAAGGAGGAAATAAAGAAAAAGATAAAGAAAATTCTGGCTGAAAAAGATGAGGTTATCTTTGCATATCTTCACGGCAGCTTTAACGAGACCTACTTTAGGGATGTTGATATTGCAGTTTACGTTGATGAAGATAAGGTAGGAGACTTTCTGGATTATGAGCTAAGAATTTCTACAGAGATCGAGAACGTTATAAGATTGCCAGTTGACGTTAAAGTTCTGAATTCTGCGCCTCTGAGCTTTAAGTATAGGGCTATTAAGGGGGAACTCTTAATCAGTAAGAACGAAGAAATCAGATTCCGATTCATAGAGAGAACTCTAATGGAATACTTGGACTTCAAACCAATAGAAGAGAAAATCATTGAGGAAATACTAACAACATAAAGACAATTTAATCGAACCACTTCCCGACGATGTGAGGCTTCAGCTACATACTCTTCTTTAGATAACTTCTGCCTTAAATACCTTTTATTCCGTTGCTTGCAAGCCCCCTTCCGATAGGGAGGGGATACGCAAGGGGGTGGGGGTTGTTGGCGGTAGTTTTAAATACTCTGAATTCCTACAAAAAGATTGGAAAGTTTCCGATGACGTCCCTTAAGGGGAAAGAGATGAGCAACGTGTAGCCCATCGGATAAAGAGTCCGATGGGATGGGGGAGCCGTGAACCCCCCAAACTCCCAGATGATGCCGTCTGCCGTAAAGGCGGGTGGAACGGGAGAAGCCCCTTGCGTAAGCGAGGGGTAGTTCACTCCGTTACTCACCACCACATAACGTTATATATGCAGAATTTAATGTCGAATTAAAAAGCTTATTTGAGGGGATTTATAGTATGGTTTTATTCTGTGGAGAATGCTTCTATTTTGGCTATACGAAGTGCTACCACGAATACTACGATTACGACGGATTTGAGGAGAAAGTAGATGATTATGGAGACCTTGCAAAAGTTTATTGTCCGTGCTGTCACAACGATAGGCTTTTAGAGGCTGAACTCGATGAAGAGCTCGTTAAAGCTTTAAGAGAATTTGATAAACTCGTGCCAAAGCTCAAAATTGAGTTGACAACAGCATGTGATTTAAGGGATGAATCTTCTATTGCCAAAGAGTTCTCGATAGGTGTTCTGATATTTGCAGTTGCTGGCTTGTGCAAGCTCAGGATTAAGTACTACGAAGAGTCCTGGAGGACTGAAAAGTTCAAGGGAGATGTATACAGAATGCTTGAAAAAGTGATTAAAAGTGACTTGAAAGCAGTCATAAACGCTGTAAAGCTACTTTCGAGAACAAGTGTTAAAGAAAAAGTTAGGAGTGTTGTAGATTGGATAGAAAAATACATTAGAAAACATCCTGAGGTACTAGCGAATTGCATTTAATCCCAGCCCACAATCTCCACAGAGGGTTTGCATGGCAGTCATCGAAGTTGATTCCAAAAGCTTTGACGATGTTTTGAGGGAGAACAAGAACGTTGTAGTCGAATTCTGGGCTGATTGGTGTGCACCATGCAAGAAGCTAAAGCCTATCATAGATAAACTTGCTAACGAGTTCTCAGAGATAGTCTTCGTAAGATTCAACGTTGCTGAGGATTCAGAGATTCCCAACAGGTATGGCGTGTCCGCTGTACCAACGCTGATATTCTTCAAGAATAGTAAGCCTGTTGACGTTGTAATCGGGGCAATACCTGAGAATGAAATGAGAAGAAAAGTTAGAGAATTTCTGGAAATTTTGTGATAGAAAAATGGAAAAATTACAGCTCTTTTTATTTTTTTTCTTTAATTTTATTCATTATTAAAATAATTTAAGCTAAAATTAGTTAAAACAGCTGTAAGTTTGGACTTGAGGATTTTGGTGTTAGTTTTCTGTATTCTAATCCATACTCTTTTAGTAATTTTCTCGCCGAACTTGTAATGCTTGGAGCCACTAGAACACCTCTAACACTCTTACCCATTGACCTGTAGTAATCCACATATCTTTTAAGCTGTGACACCGCTTGCAATTGGGCCGTAGACCTCTTAAACTCTATTATAACCATATTTCCCTCAGAATCCTCCCCTATCAGATCAACCTTACCGTAAGGTGTTTCAACCTCCTTTCCAATGGGTTTAAAGCCGTCCTCTATTATGCCCGGATTTCTTACAACCTCATCCACCATTTCGCCTTCAGAACCCCAGAGCACGAACTCGCCCTCACTGCATTTACACACCATAGCACTATAAACGCATGGACTGTAAATCCAGACATTCTCTCTTGGATTATTTCTAATACCCTTAATAACGAGGACATCATCCATGATCTGGGCTGTTAGAATACATCCTGGAGGTTGCCAGTTTATCGGTTCTCTCTTAGTCCCGGAATGGATTAGAAGAGAACCGTCGGGCTTTGAAATGAAAAATCCTGTTACCAAAGCTCAGTCTACTCCTTGCCCTGCCATCGTAGACGACTTCGCAGTTCAAGTACAGGATTATAACATGCGTTCTTGAATATTTTTTAATCAGTTCAACAACATCGGACAATTCAGGACTATCAAGCACAACGTAATCCATAACAAGATAACACACGGTGAAAAGGGAAAAATAGTTTTCCAACGATGGAGAATCACTTAATAATTTAAACTAATAAATAAAAATATTTTGGAATTTGAATTTACCAGCTATAGGTATCTATGAGATTTCCGTTAGCATCATATAAGAATGCTGTATCCCCATCGTTGTTCCATATTGCCCTCGAGGAACCCCAGTAAAGCTCGTTGTCAGTATTCACGCCAGAACCAGAGTAAATTGTAACAGTCTCTCTTGGCTCAAGGGTTATCGATGGGAATACAAACGTATGCCCAGCTTCATCCTTCAGAATCCAGCCCTCCAAGTTCACAGAATGGTCTCCAACATTCTTTATGACAACGTATTCGTCGTTTAGATTGTAGTTATCGTTCCCATAAGCATCGTAGTGCACATACGCTATCTCTACAGATGTTGTTGAGGTGCTGTCTGGAGTAGGAGTTGTAGTTGTTGTAAGAATGCTCCAGAGCCCTCTTCCTTCACTCTTAGCCTCCTCTTCGAGCTGTATATAGTAATCCTCCTTTTTGAATTCTCCTTCAACATAAACTCTTGCATATCCCCGTTTCACAAGCTCTGCTGTAAAGT
>Ga0190367_1000493_pt1 | contig 28595 bp, 21 predicted proteins | sample 4872181011_MG_FD_171838 | JGI IMG/M metagenome (GOLD analysis project Ga0190367, IMG submission 171838) | Hydrothermal vent microbial mat bacterial communities from Southern Trench, Guaymas Basin, Mexico - 4872-18-10-11_MG | ecosystem: Environmental > Aquatic > Marine > Hydrothermal vents >...
GGCCCTCCCGAGAGTAGTACGACATTTCGGAAAGGTATTCCTCCATGTAGTATCTCATCTAAGCCGGGGATACCTGACCTTATTCTTTCAATAGGCATCTTCATTCACCACCCATAATTTTACATGAGTAAAAGATTTTATAGATAACGTCACGAATTCAGGTCCTATTAGGACAGAGAGCGTACAGAGGACATTTTGATCGTCTCCAAGTGCAACGTTGAAGACCTCTACACCAGCGCCTTTGAACAAGCTTGATAGAATACACTGAGAGAATATCATCTGAGAAGTATTCCTCTAGGATTAGTCTCGCCCTCTTCCACAGATCTTTAGAAGAACTAATCCTCTTCAAAGGGGTTGGGGGAAGGAGACCCAGTAAAACCAGCGTTCTTATTAGGCCAGCGTCTAAGAAAAACGATGGATTAAGGGAGCGCTTAGAAATATCTAAAAGCTCCTCGAAGTCTAGAAGAAGCAAGGCTTGATTTATCAAATCATTACTCATCGTAGACCCAATGAAAGGATAGCATTGCAGAGCCTCGTGTAAGAGTGCTATCCAATCACCCTCCCCAGAATCCTTAAAGCTGTAATATTCCCTCAGAAGCATACCCATTCTTTTTAGAGCTTCCTTATCCCAATTCCTAATTAGCTTAGGAGCCTTACTAAGGGTAAATTCAACAAACTTCTGCGAGATATCATTTAAGTCGATGTTCTTACAAGAGGGTTGCTGAGCCAGAAAAGTGGCAAAAACGCTTATAGTCTGTGCTATGAGCTTCGTCCTATATTTGCCTAAGGGCGCATGTAACCTAAGCGCCTTTAAAGTCTCTTGAATTCTCTCCACATCCGTATACCTCGTCAATCCCATCACTGCAGGATGTCCGAGATATCCTATTATCCCCTCAAGGCATTTATCCGAATCATAGGCCTCTTCGATCCAAGAAATTTGTCTAAGATAGAGACGAAGGAAAAGGCAGAAAAGGGATTCTAAAGGCCTATCTGGATGAAACACTCCCTCTTCTCTAAGGGCTTCTCTGAACTCCTCAATAGCATCAAATTTGATTTCGGACAGTTTTTGCTTAATTCTCCAAATTCTCTCAGTTTCCGCCTGCAGTATGTTCTTAAGCTTGGGTTCTAAACCCTTTTTAAGTTTAAGCCAATTTAATAGGAGGAAAAGCGTAAATTCAAAATTACTCTTCCTAACGTTAAGCTTTGAGGGAAAACCACCATCCGGTCTCTGGAGAGCTACTATATTCTCAATTATACTTTGCGCACGAGATTTGTCTAGGAACCACAGCAGTAATCCTCGCATAAACTCGGTAAAAAGATCTTTAGACATTAAAGGGGAGATGCTTGATCTCGACGTTACATAAATGCGTTTAATAGCCCTCTCTTTAACTCGCTGAGGCAGAACATCTAGTCCATAGAATGTTATATTAACTGTAAGATTCAGATTAGGCTTACCATCAAGAGTCCAGAAGCCGAGCCTGCTTTGAGCCTCCTTAATACTCTCCACGAGACCTTCAAAGTAATCCCTTGGAAAACCTAGTTTAAGAAGCACGCTAGCCGTCTTGAGCGAAACTACTAAGTTCCAACTGATAAGCCCTAAACTAGGTATTATGACCCCTATTTTCTTATAATACCTATAGACAAGTAGTGATTCACTCCAGAAACCGCTTCTATTCCTTTTATTAACGATATATCTCAATGCTTTCTCGAAGGCTTCAGTGAAGCCGTAGATTCTGAGAACTTCCAAGGCTCTAACGGTGGCCTCAATACTCGCGGGATTACCCCTAATCCACCCAGCAGGGAACGAACCATCAGGAAGTTGAGTAGCCAGCAACTTTCTCAATAGAAGATTTACAAGGGGTCCTTTTATCCTAACTCTAGAAAGAAGGGGAAGCTTAAAGTACATGCTCGAAGACAAGAGAAACCTCAAGCTTTTGGCATAGTCTAGCATAGAGACTTCTTTAGAGAAGAAAGCCTATCGGATATTAACTTTACGTATACAAGTTTTTATGTCCCGGGCGCAGTGAATAATGGATTTGTTATGTCGACTAAAGTGGCTGTTATTAACGCTACACCAATACCACCCAGAAGCAGCAGAATGATAATCGATGCCTTGCGCAATATGGGCGTCGAGGTTAAGTATGTGCCCCTACAATATCTGGGGTTACTTGTGGGCGAAGAAGAAAGCCGCATATGCTTAGGTAAGGACTTCTTAGAATTAGAGGGAGGGATACTAAGAGGAATAGGCTCCATAGTTACTGTAGAACAATTCTTCGCAAGGGTTGCCATTCTAAAGTTTCTTGAGGAAAGAGGAATCTACTTAATGAACTCCCTGCAATCGCTTATATCCACTCGCAATAAACTTGAGACGCTCATAACTTTATATAGGAAAGGAATACCCGTACCCTTCACTATAGTTTCAGAGAACCTCAGATTCCTTTACGATACTCTTAAGGAGAAAGGGATCAATGACTTCGTGTTAAAACCTATAATGGGATCTAGAGGGTATGGTTCAATAAGAATTCAGGACGTCGACATATTATTCCAGGTAGGAAAAACTCTTCTAAGTAACAATTTACCCCCTCTAATCCAAAGGTACGTCGATAAGCCTAAGCGAGATATAAGAGCCTTCGTTATCGGAGACGAAGTAGTAGCAGCCATGTATAGGTATTCGGAGAAGAGCTGGAAAACTAACATAGCCCAAGGCGCCATAGGCATAGAAGTGAAGCTTAAGGGAGAGCTGGAAGAGCTTGCCATAAAATCCACTAAGACTCTGAGTCTTGAGTACGCTGGGGTAGATATAGTGGAGGAAAATGATAGATACTACGTCTTGGAAATTAATGGGAGCCCTGATTTTGAGGGCTTAATGAAAGTTACCGGTATAGACATACCAGAGAAGATTGCAGTCCACTTCTTGAGCAAGCTACGAAGATGACTTGAAAGACATACAAGGGAATCATGAGAGAGAAGACATACCTCTAAAAGCACAACAGCTTTCGATGGAAGATCTTAGAAAAGGTAAACGAAAGTCCTTCAGAGATATCTCGAGAGAAAGGAAAGAAAAATTAGTAAGCTCTCGAATATGTAGGTGGATGATGAGGGAAGAGACGAGATCGAGCGATGAGATGAGCGAGCAGCCACTGATAATGAACAATTAGTTGTGGGATCATGCCCTGGCTCCTTAAATGCAAGAATTGTGGAAATATCCGTAAATTATATGTAGGTTACGATATCAGCGAGGAGAAGAAAATCTACATATACTGTCCAAAATGCTTGAAGAACGCGTTTCATGAAGTTTTAGGCTATGAAGAAGAAAGCTCACAAACCTCTACTTAGTATAAAGCTTCCTATAGTCTACCTTCCAAATAGGCCCCTCTTGGGTATCCTCTACCACAATTCCCATGTCCCTTAACTTGTCCCTTATGTAATCAGCTGTTTCCCAGTCCTTCTTCAACCTTAGTTTTTCACGCACCTCCAGTAGAACGTCTATTAAACCCGCCATAGAATCCTCGATTTTCTCCTCGAGACGGAATCCCAGGACGTCTTTTAACAACTTTCGGAGAACATCGTATGCATACCTTAATACTTCAGGACTCACAGGTATTTTCGGTCTGTACAAGATATTCTCTAGAAAGCTTACCAGTTCGAAGATCTTTGCAAGCGCGCTTGGAGTATGGAAATCGTTATCCATGCATTCCTCAAATTTCCTAACCACGTTATTCACCTTCTCGTAGAGAAAACGGCTCTCTCCATCCAAGCTCCTCTCATCAATGTCAATGGACTTTACAGTGCGTGTCATAAGCCTTAGCTTCTCTAATAGGCAATGTATTCTACCAACCGACTCCTTAGCTTGCTCAGCTTTCTCAAATGAGAATTCTATAGGGCTACGATAATGTGATGAGACCACTATGAATCTTAGAACGTCAGGAGGATATTTTGAAACAAACTCTCTGACCGATATTATGTTCCCAAGAGACTTTGACATCTTTTCACCTTTGACTTGAAGTAGCCCCGTGTGAAGCCAGTATCTTACGAAAGGCTTCTTGCCCGTATAGGCTTCCGATTGAGCTATTTCGTTTTCATGGTGCGGGAATATTAAATCCGCTCCTCCACCGTGAATATCTATCTGTTCGCCCAGATACCTTATGGACATCACGGTACATTCTATGTGCCAGCCGGGTCTTCCATAACCCCAGGGACTCTTCCATGCAGGCTCCCCTTCCTTTGCCCTTTTCCAAAGAGCAAAATCCGCTGGATTCCTTTTTCTCTCATCTACCTCGATCCTCGCGCCAGCCATTAAAGCTTCTAGTTTCTGTTTTGAAAGTTTACCATAATCCTTAAACTTAGTGACGTCAAAGTACACGTCTCCATCAACGCTATATGCGTATCCCTTTTCTATTAGGGTCTGCACTACCTTAATGATATCCTCAATGTGCTCTGTAACTCTTGGGTAATAATCTGCAGGTAATAAGTTGAGAATCCTTGAAACCTCAAAGAAATCCTTCTCAAATGTCCTAGCAACCTTTTCAGGAGTTGTTCCAAGTTCCTTAGCCTTTCTTATGATTTTATCCTCTACGTCGGTTATGTTCACAACGTACTTTACTTTATATCCCTTATACTTCAGATATCTTACAATTACGTCGAACGCTATGTAAGTTCTAGCATGGCCTATATGCGTGTAATCATAAACTGTTGGTCCGCAGATGTATATTGTGACCGTATCATCCTTTAGGGGCTTAAACTCCTCCTTTGTCCCTCGAAGAGTATCCGTTATCTTTAACATTAACAGCCCCGGAACAAGACTTATCCTCAAAACTTATATAATTTATAGTATCGACGCCGTGGAAAATTTATGTGAGTGAAATTAGAAAGGAGGAGAAAAGCACAGGGTTCTATTAGTGAAAAGATGAGAGAGAGCCTTCACCTTCACCTACAAGCCCTGATATTAGTCTTTTAACCTCCTCTAATTCACTTCTTATTTTCTCCTGTTCGGCTAAATAATCGTCCAGACTTATGAAGCCTTTAAACCACCTACTTGTTAGCTCATGCAAAACTCTTCGAAGGTTTTCATACTTCTCCTTAAGCGTGAGAAGGGTTAACTCAAGTTCCCTTCTTTCATCCTCGCTTTGAAGTCCCATGTCTTTAACCTTTATCTCCATGACCCTATCCCTGGCGGCATCGTCCGTTATATCTGAACTGTAAGTATTCATAGCCGTTGCTTGCCTAGTACTATCCATCGCGGCTTTCATTGTAGTTCTGCCCTCAATGAACTGTTTGCCTATCGTGACCGGGCTTGTTAAAACGCTATCATCCTCACGCGTCAAAACTAAGTTATCCTCTGTTAGAACGTTGGACATCCCTATTTTCACTATCTTGTTCAGAGTAACTTCATCAATATTTCTTACGAGAAATATGTAGCCGTTGAATATTATGAGAAATCGTGGATTAACTTCGATGATCTTCTCTCGCACTATGAGCTCGTTTTCTTCCCTCAGTAGCTTAATGACTACCTTCTCGGCCCTTCTCTTACGTTTATCAGCGATTATTTTTAGGACATAACCTATCATTTTACCGTAAGGGTTTCTAATAATTCCCCTTTTCAGCTCGTGTAACTCCTCAAGAGGTACGTCCTCAACGGTTCTGAAGCAATACTTCTCTTTTAGCTCCTCGATCCTATTTCTCCTTCCTGAAATGAAGCTCGCCAATAACTACACCGACCTATTAAAACCATCTATATTAAATGAAGATACCACTCCCTTTAGAGACGAAATATTCCAATAATATTGGAATACTAGCGTGTTAAACGAGTAAGCCTTCATGTGAGATATCTTTCACAGTTAAACGATAAAGGACACTCCTCACAATACGGTCTCCTCCTCTTGCAGTACTTAAACGTCAAGTACTTCAACAGTGCAAACATTATGGGTCGTGAAGGGAAGAGCTTAGCAGCGATTTTTTGTAGGAACACATATTTGTAATCGAAGTAATCTACGCTTCTCCTCAAGGTTAGTGGTCTGATCAATCCAAGCCTATCGATAAGATAAGAAAGAGGAGGATCTATTGGTACGTGAAGGAAACTGATGTGATCCCTCCATACTCTGAGCACGTACACTAAGTACAGCAGAATATTGTTCGCTATTCGTTGACTGCCCGAGGGGAGGGACATTAAAGAAATACGTAAGCTCTCCAGGGCATTCTGAGAGAAACCTGACCTAGATAAGACTAACATGTAACCGAATAAAGGTGCTTTGGGCTCGTAGAGATCCAGAGAGAGAGCCCTAGCTGCATCCTTAAGCATAAAGAGGACAAACTTCCGTCCTATATCGAGAGGAGAGGATTCGTCAGAAACTTTAGTTTTCTCTAAAAAAGCCGCAAGAAGCTTTATACTTTCTACAGCCCTTCTCACAAGGGTTTCATCGCACGTAGAAAAGATTCTACTTGCATAAAGGGAAGCTTCTATAATATCATCCTCTTTAAACGCACCTATATCCACGTCCATATCGCCTATCCTGCTTACGATCTCATAGAAATCTACTGCCAGCCGCTCCGGACTTAGTCGTCGTACATATCCTAGGTCCTCAAGCAAAGAGTATATGAATAAACCCAGTAGAAGGGACTTCAGAGGACGCTTCGCGTTTAATCCTGCCATCGATATCCTTTTCTCAAAAAAGGCTAAGGCCTCTTCCTCAATCTCAGTAATTACTGATCTCAAGCTTTCATATTCTCCGCTCTCTATTTTCCTCTCTAACTCTCTTAATAGAACTCTGTATCTATACGGCAAGAACATACTTATCGTTCACTTTTTCTAGCCTTCACTTCCTTGTAAATGCTTTCTATAAAGATAACTCCTCCACATTTAGGGCATTCACCAACTTTCTTAAAGACGAAATCACCCTTCTGAGGACGCCTCTTCTCCACGTATCCACATTTATTGCACTTCAATACTTCAACTAGAGACATTTCAGGAATACGTATTTTATAGTATCTCCATACCTCCATCGCCGAGTAGAATGCTATAATTAATATGAAGATTTGAAAGGGCATCAAATTGGGAGCTTCACCCGTATCCTCTCCCAATCTAAGGTTAAGGAGAGTTAGAATGATGACTACTATTATAGATAGGACTAGTATGAACGTATGAAAGACTATTGCTTGAAACCTCCTTTTCCTCAGTTCCTCGCTCATATTAATTCACCGTTTCATCAAGGACTTATTCCAATAGTGTTACCCACACCTATTAACACAACTATATCGTTTTCCTGACTACGCTCCTCAATTATCCTCTCAACGTTTTTCAGAGCTACGTTTATTGCCTCACAAACTTCACGGCTCATGACTGATAAAGCATCTATTTCTGACATCTTAATAAGCACAGCATAGAGTGGGATCTTCTCCCTAGCTGCTGTTTTCTCTATGTTGAATTTCTCTATGCCTAAGCCGCCTATAGCCACACCCACGCCCTCGGCAATTGTACCCGTCTTCTCGCCCTCAAACTTTAGTGCTGCATCGACCGTTATGACCATCTTTACCGGTATTTTCCTCTTAACTACTATCTCTTCAAAGGCATCATCAAGTCTTCCTGTGACACCGCTAGGTCCTTTGGCTTTTATCACTAGGACTTTTCTATTCTTAAAGGGCACCTCAGCCATTATGGTTTCTTCCGCAATCTCTTCGATCTTTAGCTCGTTCCCGCCGAATTTCTTTATGAACCTTGCAGCTAAGAGAGGCCCTGCGCCATCACCTACAGGAAAACCATTAGTAAAAGCTTCAAGCGAGCTTTCAAGCGCGCGCATGGCTTCAGTTACAAAGGGTAGGAGAGCTTGCAGTTGATAGAGCAACCAAATGCTCTTAAACTTCCTCCCAAGCCTGTAAACATGATCTACTGATTTATAAATGATGTTTAAACTTCTTGATGCAGCGATTAGATTCTTTAAATTCTCAACATCAGTTTCACTAGCCTCAGGAATAAGTCTCTTCACTTCTTGAGTAGCTGTTCGATCTCCCGTAAGAACTATGTGTTTAAGCTTACCCACTATTCCGAAAGGATCCATGGATACAGGCTCTATGAGAACTGACTCGACCAACCCCATAACTCGCTCTTCAAGCATCTTCAAGTCTAATCGACTTTTCGTCTTGGCAGCGACTTCCTTAAATGTATTGAGGGTTACTACGAGTGCTTTATCCCTAATGCTTTTGTACAATGAAATATATCGCTCGATATCTCTTATAATTCTCCAAATTTCAAGCTCTCTCATTATATAAGCAAAGAAGGCTAGGAAAAGAAACCACATGATGAAATCGGTGGCAATGTTACCATTCATCTACGACTATCCCCTCAACTGATTTAAAATAAGAAACTTATTTACCTTATTCGTCATCCATACTAGAAACCTGCCCTAGCCTTTTTGACAAGTTAACAGAAAATTTCTATAATATAGTTTTTTTAACAAGTACATGCTTATTTCTTTTACGAGAAATACTTAGAAACTCCATTATGAGAAAAACTCCTAGTAGCGGAAGCATTAGTTGGAGAAGAAATATTGAAAATTTGAAAACTCTGACTATATGCTCTAAGCTTACTAAATTTACATAGCCGTTTACAATCGCATATAGTAGGACAAATAGATTCAGTCCCAGATACGCCTTAATAAATCTAGCAACACTCCTTCTAATGCATCTCTTCACGACGCTTGACCTTGACATAGATATTTCACACGTATTATTAGGATAATATCAGGATAATATGTTCAACGCGTAAAATACCTCACGAGAAGTTTAAAAGTGAAGCCTCAGAATAAATAAGGGCGGTGCGATGAACGAGGTTTCGCGCAATGATGGAGTGAAGAAGGGTTCTTGTGTAGGTGAGCCCGCCCTTAAAGGTTAAAGGAGCTAAAGTATGCACTATGTACAAGGCTCTGATAAAGATCAGTGCAAGAATTTACTGGAATCTAGAACGTAATATCCCCGTTTTTAGAGAGAATTTTAAGGAAGAAGTAAACGTCCCTATAAAGGCCACTCCCCCATGCGACCTGCGTCCAGCCTTAAGATTTGACGTAGAACTAACACGAAAGCTTCTACTAGAGTACTTTAATGATAGGAAAAGCGCTGAGGTGCTTTTGCCGCCTCATGAGGAAATAATTCTGTTAAACAAGATACCCTATCCAGATCTCGCCGATGAGATCATAGTGGAGGGCCAAGTAATAGGACATAGGTTTTTCGATATCAGGAGATATCGCTGGAGATTTAAGCCGATTTACGCTGGAGTAAGTAAGATTCTTGATAAGAGAATAGGGTTCTACGCTATAGTCAACTTACCGCGCATAACAAGGCTTTACGTGATACACAGAAGCGATATACTGGAATCAAATTTACCGCAGACGAAGGGTGAATACGTAGCCATTGAAACAAAGAATGGAATTTATCAGGGTCTGGGAAAAAGCATTCGTGGAGACAGAATAAAGGTTCTAAAAGCTTGGCGTAAGCGGCGCCATCCCGAAATAGGAAAAAGCAACAGTTGGAGGGAAGCCGTAGAAGCTAATAGGGATTGGTTGCTCTCCAAAGAAAATGAATCGATAAAGTTTCTTCAAGAAGTGGCTAAGAAGCTCAATATACCTCGCGACAGGATATTCGTATCCTTTTCGGGCGGGAAAGATAGTTTAGCAACGCTTCTCATATCCACTAAAGCCTTCGGGAATATACCAGTACTGTTTAACGATACAGGCATAGAGCTTCCTGAAACCGTGGAATATGTTAAGAGAATGGCAGACAAGTTAGGCCTAGAGCTCATATGCGCAAGTGGTGACCAAAGGTTTTTTGAGGGACTTGAATTCTTTGGCCCGCCTGCAAGAGATTATAGATGGTGCTGTAAGGTCGTAAAGCTAGCTCCCATACTCGACGCTATAAATGCTAGGTTTAAGGAGAAGCCCGTTTTAAGCATCGTTGGACAGCGGAAATACGAGTCCATCGCAAGAGCCTTCTCACCCAGCGTATGGACTAACAAATGGTTACCTGGAGTTATTTCTACTACCCCTATTCAAGAGTGGACCGCCCTCCAAGTATGGCTCTACCTATTTTTGGAAAAAGCAGAGATCAATGAGCTTTACTTCCAGGGATTTGACAGACTGGGATGCTGGCTTTGTCCCGCGTCAGAGGTAGCTGAACTTCAACTCGTGGCGAAACGTTACCCCAAACTTTGGTCTCGATGGGAGAGCTATCTAGAGAGTTTTAGAAAAGCCCACGGCTTAGACAGAGATTGGATAAGGTTTCATTTATGGCGGTGGAAAAAGCTACCGGGCGACCAGAGAAGGCTCTTAGGTGATAAGGCTCGCAAGAGCTTAGAAGAACCGACATTAGATATACTTATCGTTAAGGGGGAAGGTGTCAGTAAAGTATCGTTTAAACACAGTTATTTAGGAGAACTCGTCCTGCGCGTTCCACCTTCAGATTTAGTGTATCTGGTGATTGATAGCCTGAAAAGAGTCGACAATTTCCTCGAAATGTATGTAGAGAATATTCGCGTTACCTGCGACAGTAGATTTTATAACATATACACAGATGATGATGAGGCTGTTAAGAAAATAGCGACATCGCTAGCAAAAATCACTATCAGGGTCAATTATTGTCTAAGATGCAAGCTTTGTGTTAACAACTGTCCCTCAAACGCAATCCTCCTAGATGAAAGTGGTCAAATGAGGTTTTTGAGAGAAAAGTGCACGAAATGTTACATTTGCAACGAAAAGTGCCCCCTACTGAGCTTCTTATCAATACAGACAAAGGTTCTAGATAAGCTCGAGTGAAGACTGACATACAGGGCATTTGTAGAAAACGCTTTTCGCACATATGGTGCATAGATAAGCTCTCTCACGAGAACAAAAGTAAGCATCATCGCCTTTATAGATAGGTTTACCGCATCTTATGCATCTTGATATGAACAGTCTCTTGGGGAAATAGGCCAAGCTCTCACCCTTTTGATTCCTCTTTACGCTAAGGATAAGACTATAGCTAGTTTTCCCTTAAAAATTTTAGGGGGAAGATTTACCTCTAACTTCAACTCTGATTTCAACTTACCTTATAGCCGCTATGTTTTTTAGCCGCCTTTACCTATGTAAGGGGGGTCTCGGATGAGCGAACAGAGAGAAGTATTTAAGGGACTCAGCGCAGCTGAGTTCTTCTATCGAAATAGAGAGATAGCAGGCTTTTCCAATCCTACGAGAGCGCTCTATCAAACTGTGCGGGAACTTGTTGAGAATGCTCTTGATGCTACAGAGCTTTACGGGATACTGCCTGAAATAAAGGTAGTTGTCACTCAAGACAAAAATGATCCCATGAAGGTATTCGTGGATGTTAGCGATAACGGTATCGGCGTACCTCCTGAAGAAATACCAAGTGTATTTGCAAGAGTGTTCTATGGCTCTAAGTACGTTCTGCGCCAAACGCGGGGGATCTTTGGTTTAGGAATAAAAATGGCAGTACTATACTCGCAGATAACAACTGGAAAGCCAATTTACATAAAGAGCAGTACTCCTGAGTCCCCAATAATTGCTGAGTACGAACTAATGATCGATATTAAGAGAAATATGCCGATCATCATTAGTGAAAGAGTTGCTAGAAAAAGGAGAAAAACTCATGGAACACATGTAAGGCTCTGTTTGGAGGGAAACTGGCAGCAGGCTCGAAGAAGAGTAGAAGAGTATATCAAGCGGACAGCGATGATAACGCCCTACGCCACCCTAATTCTAGAAGCTCCGGGTACTCATTTAGTCTTTAAAAGAACTACTAAGGTAATGCCCTCTCCTCCGAGGATTGGAAAACCGCATCCCTATGGCGTCGATATAGAAATGCTTAAACATCTCTTTCGCAATCACGGAGAATTATACTTAAAGGAATTTATAGTCACCTGTTTTGATGGGGCAGGCGAAACTACAGCTGCGGATTTCTTGAAATGGAGCGGGCTCAGGAATAAGAAACTAAAGAACCTCGCTCCAGAAGAGATAGCTACATTATCGAAGAAACTCAAAGAGTATCCCTATTGGAGACGGCCTCGGCCCGTGACCCTATCTCCCGTCGGTGAAAAGCTCTTAAAGAAGGGATTGAAAAGCGTCTTAAGGCCGGAGTACGTTGCAGCTGTCAGCCGAAAACCTCTATCGTATAGAGGAAATCCATTCATAGTGGAAGTTGCTCTAGCATGGGGAGGAGAAATACCTGCTCAAGAAAAGCCGCTACTTTACAGATACGCGAACAAGATACCGTTACTTTACGACGAGGGAGCTGATGTTAGCAGGAGGATCGTTGATACGATAGATTGGAGCAACTATAAGGTTAAATTCCCCGCACCTCTTGCTGTAGTCGTTCACGTATGCTCAACAAAGGTCCCGTTTAAGGGCATAGGCAAGGAAGCAATAGCTGACGTACCGGAGCTAGAGAAGGAAATTGAAAATGCTATAAAAGATGCTGCACGAAAGCTTAGAGCACACATTACAATGGTTGAACGAGTACATGAGGTCATAAGAAGAAAGGTTACTTTCAGCAAATACGTACCAGAAATAGCGAGATCATTAGCAGAAATAACTAACATGGAGGAGGAGATTTTTGAAGAAAAGCTTTTCAATATGTTGGAAAGAGAGGTTAAGAAAACTGCTCAGTTTATAGAAGAGACCAAAATCACAACAGTTGTGAAGTCTCGTTCTCGGTAGAGGTGATGAGTAGTGAAGGCTCCTAGGTTTGACGAGAAAACCGTACTTAAGAGGCTTGAGAGCCTAGGTAGACGCATAGCTGAGCAGGTCTTGAAAGAGGAAAGGCCTAGGATGGTAATCCCAGTGAGAAGTTTGTCGAATACTATATGGGATCCTGAACGTAAGATGCTACTTTTAGGCCCTAGGAAAGCTAAACGAGAATTCTTTGACCTGAACGAGGCAAAGAAGTTCATGCAAACACTCCTAATGTTAAGCATACTTGTAAAAGCCAGAAGAGAAGGGGATTATCCGACCATAAGAGACCTCTACTACTTCGGTAAACACACTCTCGAATTTAGAGACCACCTGGGTCGATTAATTCGAGAAGAAACCTGGGACGAGCAGAAGGAGTCAAACTCCGTTCTTCAAGACATCGAGGTTATGACAGGACTCTTGAGGGAACACATGGGCGTCATGCACGATGCTAAAGGCAAAATGGTAGGGAGGATAATTGTACGCTCTGGCCGTGATACGATAGACTGTTCGAGAATGGGTGATGGAGCTTATGCTATCCCGCCTAATCCGGACGAGCTCGAGATACTCGAGCTTGACGCCGAATATGTGCTCATAGTGGAGAAAGACGCAATATTCAACCGGTTAAACAAGGAGAGGTATTGGGAGGAGAAGAAATGCATTCTGATAACTGGCAAGGGTCAGCCCGACAGAAGTACTAGAAGGATGATAAGACGCCTTTGGGAGGAATACAACTTACCGGTATACGTTCTAACAGACAGCGTGCCTCCCAATGAAATCATTGTTTTAAGGGATAGAAGTACGGGGAGAGTGATTGTTAAACCTATCGAAGAAGCTATTGGTAAATACTTTGATAATAGTAAGAAAAGGGAGAGAGTAGTAGCGACCAGCTTTGAAACGCTGGCATATAATCCCTTTACCGGAAGAATAGAGTGGACTCCGATCGGATACTTCTATAGACACCTGATAGATGATGAGCTTTTAATAATAAAGACAAGGGGAAGCGGCAATATCGTCGTAACTAAGGGGCATTCTCTATTCGTGTTCAGAGATGGTAAAGTAAGAGTTGTCAGAGGAGACGAAATAAAGCCTGGAGACTACATCTTAGTTGCTGAAAAGCTCAGAGTGAACTTTAGAGACAAATATCAGAGGATTATTGTTGGAAAGGTACTCCTCGAGAAAGGATGGAGAGAAAGAAAGAGAACCAAGGTAGTTCTTATAGGAGATAGGATAAAAGTAGCAGATCTAAGAGAAATCGCCAACGGTGAGGCGTCGAAGTACAAGTATGTGAAACTTTCGAGCAGCAAGTGGCTTATTCCAAACGTCCTTACAGTAGATGAAGACCTTGCGTGGCTCCTCGGAATATTCACTGCAGAGGGTTGCGGGAGTAAGAAACGCTATCTAACGTTCAACCTTAGCAGAAACGAGGAGAATATAGCTAAAAGAGTTGCAGAGATACTAAAAGAGAAGTTCAATATAGATCCCTATATTCTAAAGAACGAGAAAGAAATTAGAGTTATAGTCCCTTCGAGAATAGTGTATGAGGTATTTGACTGGTTAGGCGCTCTAGGAACGGCTCGAAGTAAACGCATTCCAGACGTAATATTCAACTCACCTAAATCTGTAGTTCTGAGCTATTTGAGGGGATTAATAGAAGGAGATGGACACGTAGACTCTGATGGAAATATCATATACTCCACTAGAAGCAAGACGCTATCCAAGCAAGTATACTTGCTTTTACTTATGGTCGGTACATTACCCTCAGTCACTGTGAACGGCGACGATTATGTAATAAGGATCGGAGCTTCACGCCATAATACAGTTCTAGAAATATATGGAACACTAACTCTCGGAATAATGTCCAGATATAAGGCCGGGAACATAACACATGTCATTCCTCTGAATAGGAATATACGGAAATTAATGATACAGCTGATGAACAAAGGATTATTGGCGTACAGTAGCGCTACTAAGGGAAGTTCTAAAGCTACCCTTTTGAAGCTTTATAATAACATAGGTCAATTACCTAGCGATTACGAGAAAATAGTTCTTGGAGACGTAGTAGTTACCGAAGTTAAGGAAATTGAAAGACGTAAGTACAGGGGGTTTGTCTACGATATAGCCGTACCAGAATATGAATCGTTTATAGGAGGACATGGAATAGTTTATCATAATAGCGATCCTTACGGATTTTACATATACAGTGTGTACAAGAGCGGGTCGATTTCGCTGAGCTATGAGAGCGAGAGGCTTGCAACTCCGGGCGCGAAATTCGTAGGCATCGCTCCAAGTGACATTGATAGGTATAAGATTCCTCCACAGGCTATCATAAGAGCAAAGGACACGGATTTGAAGAGAGCAAAGGAGTTGCTTAAGTACCCGTGGTTTAAGTCGAAAGCATGGGAAAAAGAGCTAAAGCTATTCCTTTCGACTAAGCGAAAAGTCGAGATAGAAGCGCTATCAGTTCACGGATTCAAGTTCTTATCGCAAACCTATCTCCCCGAGAAGATAACATCCGGAGCCTGGATAGAGTAGTTAGCGGAAGTCCTCGAGCTTTGTTTGGAAGTAAAGTCCTCCCTCTTTCCCTTTTAAAAACTTCTTAAGCTCCGGTACTAGGTAAAGTTCGCGGACCCATTTTCTCTTAAAGTAAGCGCGTTTCTCTCGCGGATCTGAAATGTTAATTAGCTCGTATATTTTAGCGGTTTTTCCTGGAAGGTAGCCTAAGACCCTGCCTATACGCTGTATCATCTGCCTGGGCTCACCTGAGCCTTCGTATATTACCGCGACGTCTGCGTCTGGAACGGTTATTCCTTCGTCTAGAACAGTCGTAGTGATGATTATGTTTACAATGCCTTTAACAAAGGCTTGAAAGTAGAACTTCCTCTTGTCACTCTTCGTGCTACCAGTTATGAGGGCTACTTTGTGTCCTTTTTGTAATAGGTGACTATAAACCCTCTTAGCTGTATCGATATATTGAGTAAATACTATTATTTTACCGTCCTTGTGTCTCTCCACGATTTCGTCGAGAGTCTTTAGCTTTTCATTTTCATCCGCCGCGAAAAACGTTTTATAGACCTCTATGGGAGCCACTATTCTCAATTGAAGCAGTTGAGGGTAGTCTATATTTACGAGCAAATCACCGCATAGCGCGTAGAGAAGAACCTCATTGTGATCTCTCCTTCTCGGAGTAGCTGAAAGAGCCATGCGGAAAAGGGAGCCGATCCTTAAAGCCACTTCTTTAAAGGTAGTTGCTGGAACATGATGACATTCGTCAAAAATGGCGAGCTCAAATTTCTCCTTAATCAAGTCAATGTACTTGACCGCGCTATTATATATGGCTATGGTTATGGGTTCGAGTTTCTGGATTCCTTCACCAAGATAGCCTGTGGAGCGGGGCTTTAGACCGAGATACTTCTGTAGGTAGTTTCTCCAGGTTAGAGCTAGTTCCTTAGTTGTCACCAGTATTATTGTAGGTTTCCTAAGATCAGCTATTGCCTGCATGGCTATGAATGACTTGCCTCCCCTTGTGAATATGGCAATGGTCCCACGTTTCTTTGCGGCCCACTTCTCATACGCAAAGCGTTGATGGGGCATGAGCTTAAAATTAGGCGTTATCTCAAGCTTGAATGAAGGCAGCTCGACTATTTTGTTTTCGATCTTAAAACCCTCTTTACGCAAGAGAACTAAAACTCTGTCTAGTAGGCCCACGCTTGTGCGTACCGAGGCCTCTTCATGATCGTACTCGAGGAAGGTGATCTTCCTCTCACGAAGCTCAGTGTCTACGAAATTTCCTTCTTCATCGAATATTGCCTTTTCAATGAAGTATGAGAACGTGCATACTTCCCTGAGCTTCGCTAGTATGTGGCTGTCCAGCACTCTGAACTTAAGTTTTATCATGCCGTTAACGCGTTCAACCGTACAGGTGAAGTATTCGTTAACGACCTCTTCTAGGAGCTTCGGATCATAATCTAACCTTAATCCTTCGCGCGCCAAAGCTTCTTCAACGTCCTTCAAGAAGCGTATGCTTTTAATCTTAAACGTCCCCCTACTGTAGAAACAGTGCTTTCTAAGCTCATTGAACACCTCTTTACTAACCCTTCTCGGCAGCCTAAAACTAAAGTCCTTGAGATCTAAAGGAACTTTATTTAAGCTATCTAGGTAATCCTTGAATTCATCTAACACTTCCTCCGGACCGCGTAGAATGGAGTATTTTAGCAACTCCTCCAGCAGCTCTTCGAATTCGCTGAACTCCCTGAAATTTCTAGCCGCTTTCTCTGGAGTGAATATCCACTGCTTCCTCTCAGCATCATACTCGGCTATTTTTCTCACTAACTCAAGAAAACGCCTGAACTCATCGTCTGATAACCCACGTTTAGCGCGAAATGTCAGTTCACTCATTCCATAACCCACGATATTGGAATGGAACAGATATAATAACTGAAACGCTCAGAGTATAGCAGGGCCAGTCACCCAGTCCTTGTTCACCTCCTTCATCATCGTCAATGTAACTGGAAATTGACGTAAAAAGTTTTCGCGTGGCTCAGAGGTACTTTCCGTTCATCAAATGTTCAGCAGGCGCTTTTTCTTCATCGCCAATTCTTCATACGAGCCTCTAAACTTAACTTTTCGTATTGCATGAAATAGAAAAAACGGACTAAAATTTCCTTCAAGAGCCCTTAAGACAGCTTCGCTACGCTTTGAAGGAAGCTAAAGACCCTCTCACTACACAATAGGGAAAATTCGTAAAAATTTCAATTTTCATACCCTACGACCTAGGGCAAACGGCTCTAAAATTGATCCTCTTAAAACTCATGAAAAAGATGCTCAGTACTGGCCATTATATCCACAAAAGTTAAATCTATGTTCCTTATTAAATTCTGCATCCAAAAGCTTCAGAAAATGCATAAAGTATATAGATGAGAGACTTCAACAATATTTAAGAAAATTAATACTTGTAGCTGATCTCTACCTCCCCTTCCAGTCTCCGCCGGTATCAGAGCCGTCTCACCTATGACTGCGCCCTATATCCATCCATCTCGTTCACCTCGGACTTAACTCCCTTCTTAATGCACTCTAAGAAGTAGGGTTTAGGTTTGAGAAACTCTTCTAGGCTTTCGAACTCTTGCACATTCATTTTTGAGAAATGGTTCTCCTAAGACCCTCCTTTATGTCATATATTCCAACAAATCTGCAAATTCTCTTAAGGACCTCTACGTGATGTGCCCCTACACCACCAACTCCTACCACTCCAACGCTTACATCGAACATTCTAATCTTAGAGCCTTTGTAAAGTTTCGATAATGGCTTTTGAATACGGTCACTGGATCACGGAAGTACTAATCCCACGGACTAATCAGTGAAGTGTGACAAGCTCAGGGATCATCGAGCCTTGCCTCGAAGCTCATCGTTTTGAAAACTTATCATTGATAGTTATAAAATTTAAATAACACATGAAAAAGTATAAAGTTATGCTGTGTTTTACAGAGTGTGAATGATGACGGTCAGGAAAGCTGAGTTCATGATGGTTTTACTCCCGGGCTGAGGACCTCTCTACAACCATTTCGGTTATAAGTCTTTTAGCAGAGGGAGGAAGGTAGAACATTCGGTATTTCTCGATTTCAAGAAGCTTTAGGATCCTCTGACTCAAAACTCTTCTATCGAGTAAGAAGAAAAATGCCTTATCTTCCGGGCTCCTTATAGCCCGTCCCAACGCCTGTTTAACTTTAACTATCGTCGGTATGAGCATTAAGTAGTCCCAGGCCTTCTCCCTGCCGAACATTTCCTTATATCTCCTCATTCTCGCCTCAAGATACTCGCTTGGCTCAGGAAAAGGCAGTCCAGCCACTGCTATAGCCCTTATGAGGCTACGTTTATTTACCGTAAATTCTATACCCTCTGTGAACTTCCCCCCGGCGACACAGTGCAGGATCACATTTATCCTGCTCTTAACCTCCTCCGCAACGTCTACAAGCTTCGTTTCCTTACCTTCCACAATGTGGTTAAAGCCTACGCCAAGTCTTTTCTCCAGCTCCCTTAACAGCTTGTAGACGTTTTCGAGGAATTCATAGGATGGATAGGCTACCAGAACTATATACTCTGGCTCTATTAGCGAACGAATTCTAAGAATATAAATTGCCATCTTTAGGAAGTTCGTCAGCGAACGCTCAGTATATTTGCTAGTCGCTTCAGGACCTATGAAGAATTTTACATTGCTCTCGGGGAAGACATCCTTAACCTCTATGTAACTGATATCCCTGTTTATGCCAAAGACATCCACAAGGTACTCCTTGGGCGGAAGTGTTCCTGAAGATAATATGAGGCTGTAAACGTCATTGAGGAAAGAAGTGACCGCGAATGGAACGAGAACCTTTAGTTCAAGTCTGTTCTTCACCGCGAAAAGCTCGTAGTTCTCCCTGCTGAGATCGTATATTATCCGTGAAGCTAGAAGGAAGCGGAAGACTGAGCATATAAAACAACGGCTCTTAAAGCCCTCGAGCTTCATCTTTAACTGGAGTATTTTCAGAGCCGCCTCTTCCAGGACGTCTAGATCTACTACGTTTAGAATCTCCTCATTGAATGTCTCTAATCCTACTCGCGAAAGCTTTTCCTGATCTCGAGCCCTAAGCTGTATGAATTTGGCTAGAGCTCTAATGTATCTCTCAGCGACTTCAACCTTTCTACCATCAAGTAGATCTCCGTACTTCTTCAAGTCCTCAAGCGCTCGGAGAACTGTCCGTAGGCTTATCGATCTATTAGCGTTCTGCAAGATTGACTCAAGGTTGTGTGCCTCATCCAGGACGAGGATCATTGATGGGAAATTAACTTCGTATTCCTCAATGAAACTCCTCCTAATGTAAGGGTTAAACAGGAACGGATACGTTCCTATCAAGACATCTACGTCCCTTCCCCAAGCGTTTATCACGTACCAGGGACAGGCTCCAAACTTCAAGATATAGTCCACAGCGTCTTTAGTCGATTCAAAAGTCTTGTACTCAACTCTCAGTAACGGACATTGCCCTTGCCTTCTTAGATGTTTACATATTTGGGCAAAGTCCTCGTAATCGAAATCCGCTTCCTCATAGTAAGTCATTAAGATATGGTAGCAGAGGTTTCTCTTCCCTATAATAAATGAATACTTAAAGTCGCTTTCAGGAGAGCTTCCCTTTAGAGCATAAAGCTCCCTAAGAACAGGTTCTACCTCATTTTTCGTCCTAACTAGGTACAGTACCTTCAGGTCGGTACAATCTTGATCCAAGATAAACTTTAGCACGGCGTAGAGTATTGTTATCGTCTTTCCAAACCCCGTGGGTGCGCTTAATGCAACGAACTCCCTGTGGCTTAGAGCATCTATAATCTTGTCTACGATATCCTTCTGCCTAATCCTATAGTGTTGATAAGGCCAATTAAGGGTCATAGGGGCGTTCACTATTTGCGACTTTTCCTCCCGAATACCCCGCTAAAAGAAATATTTTTGTATGCAGTATTTAAACTAGGCTGGAGCGAAATGGATGTAATAGCCTCAGCACCTGGAAAAGTGATCCTGGTTGGAGAGCATTTCGTTGTGGAAAACGAGCCAGCAGTAGCATTGGCGCTAGAGCTAAGAGCCAAAGTCCTTGCAAGGGAGAGAAAGGGCGAGGATAGGTACTACTCTAGGAACTTCAACAAGGCCCTAACAGTTCGACAGGGTAAGATTGTTCAAGGCGGAGAGAATATCGACCTATTTAGACCTCTCATACGCATTGCTGAAATTATAAGGGAAAAAGCGGGCGAAGACTCCAACTTCGAACTAATAGTAGACTCCGAAATACCTCCCGCTTCTGGCATGGGATCCTCAGCAGCTGTTGCTGTAGCAACAGTTGCTGCATTGGGTAAGTTTTACTCGCTTGATTTAGCGCGCGAGGAAATCTCTCAAATAGCCTATGAAGCTGAAAAAGTAGTGCATGGGAAGCCTAGCGGAATTGATAATACTATTTCCACCTATGGAGGCGCAATAGTTTTCAGGAAAAGTGAGGGATTCATAAGGCTCAACGTTAAACTAAATGACGTTGTGATAATCCTAGCCGATAGCGGCATTCCCAGAAGGACTGGGGATATGGTTCTAAAGGTAAAGAAACTTAAAGAGAAGTACTCAGAGATCCTCGATCCGCTATATCACGCCGCTGGACACCTAGCCATAGAAACAGCTAGGGCTCTTCAAGAGGGGGATATTGTAAAGATAGGGGAATTAATGAACATGAATCATGGGCTACTTTCAGCCGTAGGCGTATCGAATTTAAAGCTTGAGGAACTAGTGTTTACTGCGCGACAGGCAGGAGCAATAGGAGCAAAGATCACTGGTGCAGGAGGGGGAGGATCCATAGTCGCCTTAGCCTACAGGGAAGATTCTGAGAGAATTGTAAGTGAATTAGAGAAAATAGCCTCACGAGTGTTCTCCCTAGATATAGCCGAGGAGGGCGTAAAGGTACATGAAACTTGATTTGAAGCTTCTGAAGCTGTGCGTAATAGCGCTACAGCTCTTGCTCATTAGCCAAATATTCCTATATACTAAGATAGTTTACTCAGAGCCTCCATTTCAGGTAGAGGACTTCGGTATCAGTAAAGAATTAGAGTACAGTAAGCTAGGAGTAGCCGTTATACCAAAGGACGTCGTTGACGTGGTATCTCTAGGCGATAAGAGAATCTACTTATGGGTGAAGTTCATTGACGTTTATACTCAGTTAAACATAAAGTTCATACTCCTGAATCCTAGAAATGCTACCTTCCTAGAGAAGGAGATTAAGCTTCCGTCTCCAAGAGCTTCCCTGGGAATAAACAAGTATAACTGGGTTTTCGTGCACCTAAAACTTCCCATAAGCGCTGATGAAAGGGGGCTTATGGACCTTAGAACATTCCCCTACTATAAGCTCAGCTATACATTTAACGTCAGACCGCCGCATGAGACCGGGCCCTGGACGTTTATAGTATCTGTGAACGGTAGCACTGTGGCTCGCTACGCGTTCCTTATAAGGCTAGTTAAGGTGACCATTAGAACCACCGATATCCTAGCTAGACCTCTCGGCAACACTACGATAACCATCGAAAATCACGGCAAGATCGTGGAGAAGACGGAGACGGGACATAGAACACTCCTTCTAAGACCTGGAATATACGTTCTTAAGGTTACGTGGCGGAACTTTACAGTTTTCTCAGGAAATTTAAGAGTAGAGAGAGACTGCGAGCACATTGTCACCTGCAGTGTATCGTTCTTGAGCCTTAAGGTAGTTGATAACTCATCTAAACCTCTGGCGGGAGCATTAGTAAGCCTCATAGCGGAGGGATATCCCTACAAAGCATCCCTAAAGACAGATTCTCAGGGGCTATTATTTTTAGACTTCATACCACACACGAACTACTTAGTTCGAGTATTTTGGAGAGGAAGGGAAGTGTTCGCGGATACGATTTCAAGTGGTTCAAATCATACTATAAAAACACCTGTTTACACGGTAGTGTTGAAGGTTATAGGGGAACAGCAACAGCCCATTCCTGGTGCTAGAATATTGATACATGGTGCAAACATAGTAGTCTACACGAATGAAAAAGGTGAGGCGAAAATAGAGCAATTGCCGGCCGGTGAGTGGTTCGTTAACGTACGCTACAAGAATTCTGAAACCAATGTCATATTAAAAGTTCCTGAGGAAGACGTGATCAAGTTAAACGTCTTTATCGAGATATTTGGCGTAGCGATATCAAAGGAGAGCTTTATTTCACTAACTATAGGGATTATGTCTACACTTATCCTACTACTGCTACTTATTCTAGCGCATGCGTACTCGAGGGGTAGAGAATGAGATTTGAGAGGCCTAGAGGAACGCGTGACTATCTGCCCCCTGAAACCTACATTAGAGAACTAATAGTAGACACCGCGAAAACGGTATTTGAGCTCTATGGCTATAGTGAAGTTGTAACTCCTGCATTTGAACATCTAGAGCTCTTGGAGGCAAAAGCCGGACCTGAGATAAGGGAGCAGATATACTGGTTTAAGGATAAAGCTGGACGGTTACTCGGATTGCGTTTTGACGTGACCACATCCATAGCTAGAATCGTAGCGAATATGCCTCAGCTTCCTAAACCTCTAAGGTTTTATTACGTTGCTCCCGTTTGGCGCTATGAAGAACCTCAAAGAGGTAGGCTCAGAGAATTCTGGCAAGCGGGCATTGAATTAATAGGCTCCCCTAAAGTTGACGCAGACGCTGAGGTAATAGCGTTAACTTATCGCTTTTTTGAAAAATTAGGGTTTGAGAAGGGGCTAGACATTAGGATAAATAATCGAAAAGTCGCAGATGCCCTCGCATACAACAAAAATGTGGAAGAAGAGCTGCGCGAACAGTTTTTCAGGGCCATAGACAAGCTCTATAAGCACGGTGAGGAAAGGGTAGTAGAGGAGCTTAGGAAACTCGGCTTAACTTCCGAAGCGATACGCGATACGCTTGAGTTCATAAAACTTGATGGGAGAAACGAAGAAAAAATCGAAGTCGCCCGAGATATGTTAAAGGCTTCTGAGAGAGGTTTAGAAGGATTAAAGGAGCTGGAGAATTTAGTTCTAATCCTCAAGGACTACTATGGAATTCCAGAGAATGCTATCCACGTAGACTTCAGCATAGTGAGAGGCATAGGATACTACACAGGCATAGTGTTTGAGTTCATGCACGAAAAAGCCAGAGAGTTAGGGGCTCTAGCAGCGGGAGGAAGATATGATAATTTAATAGAGATATTTGATGGCGCCCCCACCCCTGCGACAGGAATGTCTATTGGAATCGAGAGAGTATCTGAGCTCTTTAAAACAATTCATGGGAGCTCTCACTTAGAGGAAAAACCTCCCGCACATGTCATGGTCTTACCGGTAACCGATGATTCGGATTTGATGAGACAATCGATAAGGATCGCTGAAAGGCTGAGAAAAAGCGGATTAAAGGTCATAACAGATGTACAGCATCGCAAACTGAGGGTAAATCTCGAACATGCCGATAAAAGCCGCATTCCGTTCGTAATCTTAATTGGAAGGAAAGAGTTGGAGGAAGGGAAGGTTACTCTCAAAGACATGTTAACGCGAGAGCAGGAAACCCTTACCTTAGGGGAAGCACTAGAAAAAATAAGGAGAACAGTCAAAAGTGAAGTTAACTTGTAATCAATTTATCGAGCTGCGTTATTAGTCTCGCTTTAAAGGCTACCTTTATCTCGAGGAACTTCTTGAGCTCCGAAATAAGCTGAACCGGGAGGGGGTCAATTCCTCTAAGTATGGCAAGATAAAACGTTGCCATATCGCAGATGTATAGCAAGGAGAGCATGCTCGCTAGTCGTGTTGTACCTTCAGCAACGACATTAAAGACCCTTATTTTCTTCTTCACTAAAATATCGTACAGGAACTCGACTCGCGCGCGAATTGTATCCTCCTCTTCAGGTCCTCTCAGGAATACAACACTGAGGAAATGGTTCGGGATGGTAACGTCATACCAGCCCATAATCTCATTATGATCTAGCTCTGGAAGCTCCTCAAACTTCGCGTGGATCTTGCAGTTCTCGTTGAGTTGAGTCTTAAACCTGAGTCCTATGCTACTATAAGGAGTGTACGAATACACGAAAGGCAACGTTCCATAAAGTCCTAATGCAAGTCTCTTAGCTGGATTTTCCCCTAAAGGAGATGAAACGTCTAGCTTCTCCCTGAGCTTAGACAGTATATTGAAAGTCTCTTCAAGCTCGCTAGAGTCTATTTTAATGAGGTTCATTTTCTCGAGAACCGTGAATATAGGGGCTGTTAGGAAGGCTACAGCAGCTCTGGGAGGATACCCTTTCTTAACTTTAAAAAGTGGAGCGTTGACCTTTGTTAAAATCCTCTCCATCTCACCGTTAGATGTTATACCGACCACCATCGCTTCTCTTTCTATAGCTTCCCTTAAGCACGAAAGAGTCTCCTCAGTATTCCCCGAGTAGCTCACTACGAATACTAGTGAACACGAGTCTACTGATGCGGGCAGGTGATATCCGCGGACTACCCTATAGCTGATTTTTATTTTATCCCAGACGTAGTCCCTAACTATTTCTCCACCTATAGAAGAGCCTCCCATTCCGCATACAATGACCTCTTTCGGCTCTTGATATCTTATGGTTTTACCAGCAACTTTCACCTCGTCCGGTATGTCTACTCGTGAAGCCTCCTCGAAGGCCCTTTTAAGATCTCTGGGAAACTCTATCATTAGACTGTACATATCGTTCTTGTCTATTCTATGCACGCTATCCAGGTCATCTAACACTCCTTAAATCACCTCTAATCCCTTTGCTTTAGCTAATGCTTTGAATCGTTGAGCGTCCTCGCCCATAAAAACATTGTTAAATAGGATATATACTAAGCTCTTTTCCTCGGCATACCGTCTAACTTTATTGAGCAGGAGTTCTAAGTCCTCATCCGTGTACTTGTACCTATAATTCACTTCCTTCCCTCCCAGTCCATGCAGGCGAAAGTATGCTACATCATGGGCTGAGACACTATCCCTCCTTAATACGTCAACTATGTGTATTATGTCCAGACTATCCACAAGCTTTTTGACTACATCTAAATGTGAGTTCCATGTTCCTCGAGGCTCCCATCCCAAGTCTATGCCATTCCTCTTTACCGTCGAGAAGAAGGTTTCCACGTTCTTGACGTTCTCTTCACTGAACCCGAAGGAAGGAGGCGTCTGTACTACTATCACCGAAGCCTTCAGGCCCTTTGCTACCTCTAGAGTTTCCTCCCATGCCTTTAAGTTCTCCTCGGTGGGCTTTAGAAAGCCATACTTATCACGGGCGGATGCATCAATTTTCAGGCCCGCCCTTCTCCAACTTGGTGCGGAAGGAGGATGTGTGACAACCTGCCATGCTTTCATAGTGTAATCGAAGTCCTGTGGAGCTTCCATTCTCCACTTTCTGGAGGTCTCCACCCTAGGAAGCTTATAGAAGGTTTGCTGAATCTCTATGAGCTTAAACACCTTGAAGTAGTTCTTTCGACCACCCTTTATGGACCACCCGCACGTGCCTACCTTTATTATGCCCATAAATTCTTCCTCAAATAATCGAGACACAACTAAGATATTATAATAAACGTTTAACCTCGGAGCAAGATGATGCCGTCACACTGTCCGCTCTTCCCATCCTTCTCATTGAAGCTAAAATGGGTCAGCAACCAGCCTCTCTTCACTCATTCCGCACCCGAATTCCTCTTCATTCCCTATAGTTAATTTAGTGGGACAGTACATATGGTTTTCGAAATTAAGTGCTACGAAACAAGCTGTAATTGTCTTTACACCTAAATGTTCCTTGAGGCCTCCTAGGATCGCAGTGTGAGTTAACATTGGCGAAACTTGCCCTCACAGCGGAGATCACTCCGTAGCAACGCTTGCATTAAGAGATAGTGGGTATAAGAAGCTGTAAAGTCACTTCAAGCCTTATGAGATGATCTAATAATCCCCGTTATAATCCCATGAGACTTGGCTTGATAATACATCCCTGGAATATGTAGAAGAGATAGCCTAAAAGTATGTATACCATGAGTGGAATTGATGGAGATGCGAAAACCTCATCGCTGAGACTATACGCATGTGACTCAAGCAAGCTTTTTAGAACTTCTTTTGTGTCCTCCGAGGCTTTTAACGATAGGACAATAGTCCTTTTACCACTCTTGACCCTTTCAAGAATGAAGAAGGCATGAGGCTTTTTGCTTATTAGCGCTAACCTCGTAGGCGTTGCTATCATGAAAAGTATAATTCTTTTATGAACTGGTAATTTATAGCTAAAGATCCTTCCATGTTTCATGTAATATTTTATGTTTAACATCACCACATATACAATAGTTACAAGGGATAGTATTATTGAATTCAGGATTATCGTCAGAGAGGGTATTAAGGAACTGAGATCTCTTGACAGAAAGGGAGGTTCTATCAGGCTCAGGACTATGAAAGCCTTAGCATCAGCTCCTCCCGTCAGGTCACTGTACGCGAAGAGCAAGGCCAATATCACTCCGAGCATGGCTGAAACTGCATGTAAGGGGGTGATACTTCTCAGTGAGAAATTATAGCTATACTCGAAAAGAGTAAAACAACCCCCCAGCAATAACATAATAAGCCAGATTTTATCTTCCACTTCCCTCTTCTCCACATCCTCTTTTACAGCATAGCATAGAATGATCGTGACTGCAAGCGTCCTGAGCACTCTAACGAGTTCCATCTCCTTTACCACGTAGAAGATATTAAAATCATTATCCTTTAATTTCAGTTGCTCTCGATGGAACATAATCTAAAGGCTGAACTAGAGCATTATCACGTTTGAATGGGAATAAATATAATGATGCTAAAGAGAGAAGTATTAGCGTGAGGGAGGGGGATGGATCTCGAACGAAGACTCGAGCTAATTCTCCGAGAGCCTACAGTGGAAGTAATAACGGTCGAGGACTTGAGGACCCTCCTCGAGACAAAGGATACTCCAGTAGCCTACAATGGGTTTGAGCCCTCTGGACTCGTGCACTTAGGAACGGGACTCATATGCACATACAAGATAAAGGATCTGATCGAAGCCGGAGTCAAGGTGAAAATACTCCTGGCGACGTATCACGCATGGATAAACAATAAGTTAGGAGGAGATTTAGAGCTAATTAAACTCGCTGCTGAACACTTTAGGCATGCCTGGACTGCACTCGGAGTACCACCTGACAAGGTGGAGTACATAAATGCTGACGAAGTTTATGACGATCTAGATTACTGGACGCTAGTTTTGAGGATAGCGAAAGAGCTTACTATAACTCGCGCAAAAAGGACTCTGGAGATCGCTGGGCGTAAGGAATTTGAAGCACGGAAGGTTTCAGACCTAATATACACACCTATGCAGGTTGCGGACATATTTTACCTTGGGGTAGACATTTGTCAGCTAGGCACCGACCAAAGAAAAGCTAACGTTATAGCTAGAGAAGTGGGACCAAAATTGGGATTTAAACCTCCAGTGTGCGTGCACCACCACCTGTTGCAAGGATTAATGCAGCCATCCATCTGGCCCATACCTGAGGGAAAGGAAAAGGAAATATTCTCTGAAGCCAAAATGAGCAAGAGCAAGCCTGATACAGCTATATTCATTTACGATGAGCCTCAGGAAATTAAAAGAAAGATATTAAAAGCCTTCTGCCCTCCAAGAGAAGTTAGGTTTAACCCCATACTTGACATAGTACGATACATAATCTTCCGGGAAAGGAATAGAATAGTTATAAGGAAACCGGAGAAATTTGGCGGAGGAGTATTTGAGTATGCTTCATTCAATGAGTTAGAAAAAGACTATGAGGAGGGTCGTATACACCCCCTTGACTTGAAGAAAGCCGTAGCTGAAGTGTTGATAGAGATCCTCGAGCCTGTTAGAGAATACTTTAGGAAGAATAAGGAAGCTGGGGAGACTCTGAAAATACTGAGAAAAGCGAAAATAACGAGGTAGTTGCTATTGTCCAGACCTTTTCGCGTAGAAGGAATCGAAGCCTTAGCCCTAAAATACGCCCTACTTAATGCGATTAGGTACGGCGGCCAAGCGAGCAAGAAAGCTGTTATAAGCAAGATATTCGCTGAGCGTCCCGAACTCAGACCCTATGCACGTGAAATAGTTAATCTCGTAGCAAAAGCAGTGGAGAAGGTAAATAAGCTAACATTAGACGAGCAGAGGAGACTGATCGAGGAGAGATGGCCTGAGCTGCTTGAAGAGAAAGAGAGAAAAGAGGAAAAGAAAGAGCTGCCTCCCTTGCCTAACGCTGATAAGTTTAAGAAGATCAGAACGCGGTTCGCCCCAAATCCCGACTTCGATATACACATAGGCAATGCTCGCGCCGCAATAATAAGTTACAAATACGCAGAA
>Ga0190367_1000494_pt1 | contig 28591 bp, 27 predicted proteins | sample 4872181011_MG_FD_171838 | JGI IMG/M metagenome (GOLD analysis project Ga0190367, IMG submission 171838) | Hydrothermal vent microbial mat bacterial communities from Southern Trench, Guaymas Basin, Mexico - 4872-18-10-11_MG | ecosystem: Environmental > Aquatic > Marine > Hydrothermal vents >...
CCCTAATCCGTAGCTTCATATGGTGAATTATATTTTTGTGTCTGCTACGGATAGGTTCATTATGGTTTCTGCTGGGCTGCCTACGGGAGTCTTCAGGCTCTCCTCGGGAACCCAGCAGTCACCAATAGATTTGTTAAGTCTGCTGATTTATAAGTTTATGGGAAATACTGTACCAGCACACCTAATAGCATTAAGGGGCATAAAAGACACACCATAATACAGAAAGCTACAACCTAATGTTTCTGCCCCTCCTTTTTAGAAGGTTTCTTTATAATATACTTCGCCAGTAGCTCGACGAGACCCGTACCTAGAGACATGAAAGGAGAGCCTACTATAACATTTTCCGTTACTCCTTCGAGCCTATCTATTTCTCCGCGCGACGCTGCCTCCACTAGATTCTTAACGGTTACCTCAAAAGCAGCTCTTGCTAGCACACTCATCTTCTCTCCCGCAACGCCGTGTCTGCCTATCTGTCTCACACGCCCTGTGTGGGTCATAGCATCTGCCACTAACATTATGTGACGTATGTCCACATCAAGAGCTTGTTCCTCAAGCACGTTCTTCATTTCGCGGATTATTACTTCCCGTGCTGCCTCTATTCCTAAAACCTCGGCTACTTCAAGAATGTTATTCGAAATTGTACGTGTGAGATCTACGCCTTCAACTGAGAAAGCCGCTGCTAGGTTTGATCCCTCTGTAATAATATACCACTCACCAGTGTTCTTATCCTTCCGTACAATCGCTCGGAAAATTCCTTTCTTACCCTTCACAGGTACTGAGGGTATTTTATCGTAAACCTGTTTCAACTTCATGATATCCGTTACTGGCGGATAGAGGATTATGACATTCTCCTTAACCTCTATTGTTCCCTGCTTGCCCCTAAATTTGCTAAGCGCCTTAACCGCATCCTCGGTGCTCACTCCCCTGTTCTTCATCATTTCGGGATCCAAGTTTATTACTATACAGAAATTGGCGTAATTTAAGTCTATAGACTCCGATATGTTTTCAATAGTAGTTAGCTCAAGCTCTTGAGCTACTTTGAGAGCCTTTTCTTTATCATAGCGGTGCTCCTCATCTAAGTACACGTACATTATGGGCGTTGACGGTGTACGTCGAGCGTCTACAATCTCTATGAGTCTTGGCAATCCTAAGGTAACGTTGTATTCTCTTATTCCAGCAAAGTGGAAAGTTCTTAAGGTCATCTGCGTGCTTGGCTCCCCTATAGATTGTGCTGCAACTATTCCTACAGCCTCTCCCGGCTCCGCCTTGCTTTTTTTATACTCCTCATAGACCTCTTGTATGATTCTTTGCGCTACCTTTTCATCAACGTCCAATTGTGTAAGCTTTGCTTCAAGCTCTTCTAATAGCGTTTGAGGAATCTTACCTCTATATGCCTCAAGAATCACTTTTACCCTGTTTTTCGACTTTCCTGAACTCACGGTCTCTCCCCCTCCTCGAACAGTATTCTCTCAATTATTCTATCAATATTTACAGGTCTGCCGTGTTCACTTCTTGAAGGATCAATTCCATCCTCACCGTACCTTAGTTGCACAACTTTGTTCTGAGCTGTTCGTACTGTACCGTCGTATGCTACATGGAGATCTTGAAGTGCATTTATTAACCTACGTTGCATGTATCCGCTCTGTGCCGTTCTCACAGCGGTATCGACAAGTCCTTCTCTTCCGCCCATAGCATGGAAGAAGAACTCCGTGGGCGTTAATCCTTTAGAAAAGCTGTTGTACACAAAGCCCCTAGCCCTAGCTCCTAGATCGCCTGGCTTAAAGTGAGTTAGAGGTCTGTTCAAGTATCCTCTCTTTATCCTTTGTCCCCTTACGGATTGTTGTCCTAGCAACGCCACCATTTGGGTAATATTGACTATGTTGGCTCGTGCTCCTGTGGCTGCCATTACGACTGCCTCGTTCGATAGTCCGAGATAGTGATTCACTATTTTGCTTGCCTCCTCCCTTACTGCCGATAACTTCTCCATTACTCGCGCTTCAAGAGTTTCTTCTAGCGTCTTCCCTATTAATTGCTCCAGCTCTCCACGCCTTGCCGCTTCAATTAGCTCCTCAACTTCCTTTTCGCCTCTTTCAGCAAGCTTTTCTACGGCCGTTTCCGCTTCCTTAGGTATCTTTAGGCAGTCAAGCCCCATAGTAAAGCCTCTTAAGTCTAGGAACAGAAGTAACATTCTAAACAGGGTATCCATGAACTCCCTGCCCTTATCCGTCCCATGATCTCTGACTATCAATTGGATTATATTCTCAGGCTTCTCGGCCCCTATGCTGTTTTTATCTATGGCACCTACTAACAACTCTCCCTCCTGAACTACAACAAAAGCATCGTAAGGACACTCAAACTTCGTGCAAACAGGGCATTTAGCGCAAATGGAGGCTATTTTCTTAAAGTATAGTGTTTTAGGCATGAAGAGGCTGAATATCTGCTTTCCTGTCCAGTACTCTTTCGGCCACTTTATCACAGGCTCGGGAAGATCTCCTTTATACCCGGCAGAGTAAAGTAACCTTGCCGCAGTCTTCTTATCTAGAAGTGTACCTCGCTGAGTTAGTAGGAAAGCTGCTGTAATATAGTCATGTATCGCTCCGATTATTGGCCCTCCATATCGTGGGGTTATGATATGCTCTTGTACTTGCATTAGTATCCTAGCCTCAGCACGAGCCTCCTCATTCTGAGGAACGTGTAGATTCATTTCGTCGCCGTCAAAGTCGGCGTTATAAGGCGGACAGACCGCGAGATGCAACCTAAAGGTCTTGTAGGGTAATACTCGAACTCTATGCGCCATAATTGACATCCTGTGCAAAGATGGCTGTCTGTTAAAGAGCACTACATCTCCATTTCTAAGGTGCCGCTCTACGACGTATCCTGGAGCTAGCGTTTCGGCTAGAGCTTTGCGATCCCTTACATAGCGCAAGTCCACTCTGCTACCATCCGGTCTTATTATGTAGTTTGCCCCGGGATAATTGTCGGGACCATTTTCAACTAGCTTCTTCATCTCATCTATGTTCCACACAGTAACTTTCTCAGGCACCGTCAATATTTTGGCGATTTCTATTGGCACTCCTACCTCATTTATACTTATATTGGGATCCGGTGAAATCACAGTTCTAGCAGAGAAATCAACGCGTTTACCAGATAAGCTTCCTCTAAACCTTCCCTCTTTTCCTTTTAGCCTTTGAGCTAATGTTCGAAGAGGTCTTCCACCAGCCCTATGCCTTGCTACAGGAATACCTGGAATCTCATTATCGAAATAGGTTGAAACGTGATACTGTAAAAGCTCCCAAAGGTCGTCTATTATAAGCTGAGGAGCCCCAGCTTCTATGTTAGCTCTTAACCTTTCGTTTATCCTAACAATATCCACTAACTTATGCGTCAAATCATCCTCTGATCGTATTCCCGTTTCCAGAGTTATTGAGGGTCGTATTTGAATCGGAGGAACGGGTAACACTGTGAGGATCATCCACTCAGGTCGTGCATACTCAGGATCTATGCCTAAGAGCATTAAGTCCCTGTTGAGAATACGTTCAAGCCTGCTTCGAATATCTGAAGGCGTTAGCTTTACGACTTCGCCTTCGCTTCTCTCCTCGTAGAAGGAATAAGGTTTTTCGAGCCTGACTTTATACTGCGGTGCATGACAATGTGGACATTCAGTGGTCTTAAGTGCCTCCTTTCGTACCTGTTCAACAAACCGATGCTGTAGAAGGGGCCATCTCTTACCTAGCCTTTCGATTCTTTCTAAGTATTTATCGATTTTATCCTCGCTTATTAGAATTCTACCGCACTTCCTACAGGTTGCTCGTAAAAGCATGTATATTATTTTCACGAACTCCACGTGAACGACAGGTCTAGCTAATTCCAGATACCCAAAGTGGCCTGGACAAGTCTGTGGTGGATTACCGCAGGTCTCGCATCTAACTCCAGGCTCTATTGTGCCGAGCCGTCGATCCATTAATCCTCCTCTGACAGGCGTTCCGTCCTCGTCGTATGTATCTGAAGTTACGACGGCCATTACAGCCATTCTTCTTATAGTCTCCGGAGACAGTACTCCGAACTTTATTGCTTTTATTGCCTTTAACTCGTCTCCACTACTCGCGTTCACTCCTCCCCACCCGGCTCACCTAATATGAGCCTCGGAGCTATTCCGAGACTCATGAGTTCTTGTAAGAGTAGCTTGAAAGCGTAAGGCATCATAACAGGATAAATCTCAGCCTTTTCACCACACAATCTACAAACAGGTCTTCCCCTTCTCGCATCGTAGTAAGCTATAAATCCACACGTCTTGCATACGTACACTAGCGTTTTATCCGAGCACTCTAGCAATCGCTCACGTAGTAGCAATATGGCTCCGTGTCCTAGGAGACAGTCCCTCTCCATTTCGCCGAATCTTAGCCCTCCTCCCCTCGCTCTGCCCTCGGTAGGCTGTCTCGTGAGAATCTGCGTTAAACCCCGAGCACGTGCGTGCATTTTATCTGCTACCATGTGGTGCAACTTCTGGTAGTAAACTATCCCTATGAAGACCTCCGCTTCAAGCTTTTCACCTGTAGTACCGTTATACATAACCTCTCTTCCACTCTTTTGAAATCCTAGTTTCTTCAAAACCTCCTCCAGATTTTCGAGAGACTCGCCCTCAAAGGGTGTAGCGTCTACGAAGCTCCCTCGAAGTGCTGCTACTTTACCTGCTATCGACTCAAGAAGCTGGCCTACGGTCATTCTTGAGGGTATGGCGTGAGGATTGATTATGAGATCTGGAGTTATGCCGTCTTCTGTAAACGGCATATCCTCTTGTGGTATTATCATGCCTACAACTCCCTTCTGTCCGTGACGAGAAGCGAATTTATCTCCCAATTCTGGTATACGCGGATCCCTTACCCTCACCTTCACGAGCCTGTTGCCCTCGAGCGTGTGTGTTATGACAACCATGTCAACAATCGCTCTTTCACCATGCCTAATGGTAATAGACGTATCCTTCCTCCTGTACTCGGTTCCTCTCCCGTAAACACCATAGAACCTTGGAGGACTTGTTTTTCCTATAATGACATCTCCTCCCACCACCTCGCTTTCAGGGGCTACTATACCATCCTCCTCTAGATGTGCATAAGCTTCTTCAGGCTTGTACCCACTTACATCAGAACTCGGTATTTCTATGCGGTCCTCAAGACCTCCTGGATAGCGTCTTTCTTCCGTCTCATAAGTTCTGAAGAACGTTGACCTTGCAAGACCCCTTTCAATAGAAGCCTTATTGAGAATTATAGCATCTTGCATGTTATAGCCTCCGAATGTAGCAACAGCAACAACAAAGTTCTGCCCAGCAGGTCTCTCATTATAGCCTATTAGATCTAAAACTTTCGTTGTAACCAATGGTTTTTGAGGATAATGAAGGAGATGCATTCTTGAGTCAAGCCTGTACCGGAAGTTTAATAGCGATATTCCAAGCGATTGTTTTGCCATCGCGGCTTCATAAGAGTTCCTTGGAGACTGGTTATGTTCTATGAAGGGTATTATCGAAGCTATAGCACCAAGCATGGTTGCGGGTATGATCTCCATGTGCGTATGTTCTTTGGTGAGTTCCTTCGGATTCTCCGCTATTAGAGCATTCTCCTCCTCCTCGGCATCCAAATACTCTACTATTCCGTTCCTAACAAGGTCGCTCCAGGTCCATCTACCAGTCTTTAGCTTTTCAATGTGCTCTGGCTTTAACACAAGCTCCCCGTTTTCTACTACAAGTAAGGGGCGTCTGAGCCTCCCCTCGTCACAGTTTATGTAAATTTCATCAAGGTATTCCGTCTTGTAGTGTGCGATGTTTATCTCGGACGATATCTTACCCTCTCTCCGCAGTCTCCTGAGCTTTTCGACAAGTCTCTTTCCATTCGGATATATGCCTATAAGTCTACCATTTAGTATGACTTTAGATCCTTTATCCCCTCGTTCTCTCGCTATGGTTATTGGAATGACATCAAGCTGGTATAGTAACTCCTCTACCTCCTTCTCGTTCACTTCTTTTGATATCTCAGCTAGAAGAGCTAAGTTCTTCACAAGGCCACAGTTCTGTCCTTCAGGGCTCTCATTTGGACAGAGTCTTCCCCATTGAGTGGGGTGCAACTCTCTTGCTTCAAAGTGAGGTTGCGTTCTGCTTAGCGGGGAGACCACTCTTCTCAAGTGGCTTAGCGTTGAGAGAAAGTTAGTTCTATCAAGAATTTGGCTTACTCCTGTTCGTCCTCCAACCCAGTTTCCTGTAGCTAAAGCGTGAAGTAAACCATTCGTTATTACATCAGCCCGTACTAGAGTCTCAAGCTTTATTTCACGGTTCCTGCTTCGAATACGCTCAAGCTGATATTTCAGGTCTTTCACAAATTGCTTAAATACCGCTCTAAACTGCATCGCGAGAAGCGTTCCTGCTAGCTTGAGTCTTTTATTAGCGTAGTGATCCTTATCATCAGGCTTACGCCTATGGAGCGCTAACTCGAGTACCCTTTCAGCCATCTGCCCCAGGAAGTAAGCCTTAGCGATCCTCGCGTCAGATCCTGTACCAAGGTGAGGAAGGAAAAATTGATCTAGGACCTGTTTAGCCCTCTCAATTCGTGCCTCTCGTGGTTGTCCTATGGCTATTCTCGCACCAATATAATCTAATGCGTCTTCGACACTACCAATAGCAGCTGACTGGTTGAGGGAGGGTATTAGCTCCTTCCTTATCTCAGGGTCTCCTGATACTGCATCCATTATTTGCTTGTCCGTCGTTAGGCCCAAGGCCATCATTAGGATCGTTAAAGGAACTTTTGCTCCGAGATATGGGAAGGATACGTAGAGTGTGCCGTCTTTATGCCGCTCAACCGTTACAGGAACTCTGTACCCTGTAGTTGCTGAGAAGACTTTCGCTACATGCGTTACTGAAGACCCACTCTTTCCATAATCAATTAATATTCTATTAGTGGCTAGATCCTCCTGGATTACAAGTACTCTCTCTGACCCATTTATTATGAAGTATCCTCCGGGATCTTTGGGGTCCTCTCCAGCAGCTATTAGCTCCTCTTCGCTCATTTTCGACAGATAACATCTTGAGGACTTAACCATTATCGGCATATGACCTATGTACACTCTCACGGGCTCCTTTTCCACGTTATCTATAACAAGTGACATTGTGAGGTACATTGGCGCAGCATATGTAATGTTCCTTATGCGAGCTTCTTGAGGAAGAATCTCACTTTCGGAACCGTCAGCTTCCCTTACTCGGGGATACTCTACCTCTATTTTGCCGAGCTTAACGTAAAAACCTGGGGTACTCGTCTCAACAATCCCCTGCTCATCAATTATTTCTTGGAGCTTATTCTCTATGAAATTATTAAAGGAATCTATATGTTGCTTAACTAATCCTCTCTCCTTTAGAAAAGCTTTAACTAACTCCCATCTATCCTCAGAGGATATCTTAGGGGAAGACCTTGCATGTTTACTCACAGACCGCACCCCCTAGCCTGGTATCACAAGTCTTAGGGCTATAGCTTCACCCGCAGTGGGACTCTTTCGTACGATCAGTATCACATCTCCTGGCTTAGCTCCCACGGCTTTGGCTGCAGGATCAGAAGACAAGATCCAGGGAAGCTCGGATATTCTTATATTTAGATCTCTAAGTATTCTCTTTGCCTCCTCCTTTGTGAGCTTTATATGTTTAGGCACATATTCGTGATCTAACACGTTAAATTTCCTACCCATACCCTACACCAGAAGCTTATGATCCTATACTGAGACTAAGCCTTCTCGCCTCAACCTTATAAATATTCCTCTATAAAATTTTATCTATATACCTAACTATAATATATACTTTGCCCAGTCACCCTAAAATGAGTAAGCTTTTAATATCTGGTTCTGTGATAAAAATTTGTAGGGGCCGTCGTCTAGCTTGGAAGGATGCCAGCCTGGGGCGCTGGTAGGGGGTACCCCCAGTAGGGTCCCGGGTTCAAATCCCGGCGGCCCCATGGCTCCACTTCTCATGTAGCGCCAAGCAAGTAACGTTAATTCACTCTTTAAGCCCAAGATTATCAAGAAACTCTATGGGATCAAATTCCTTGAGGTCCTCGTATCCTTGCCCCACTCCTATGAATATTAGAGGTTTTCGAGTTGCATAGACTATGGATATCGCAGCGCCTCCTTTAGCGTCCGCATCCATTTTCGTCAAAACGCTCCCATCCAAAGGCACTGCTTCATTAAACTTCAGTGCTTCATCAAACGCATCGTTACCCGTTAATGCATCGCCTACAAAAATGACAAGATCGGGATTAGCTACACGGTATATCTTCTTCATCTCGTTCATCAAATCTACATCTGTTTGCATTCTTCCTGCAGTATCTATAAGAACTACATCTATTCCCCGACTCTTCGCGTGCATAATCGCATCGAAAGCAACGGCAGCAGGATCTGCTCCATACTCCTGCTTTATCACCTTCACACCTACTTTCTTAGCGTGTTCCATTAATTGCTCTATTGCGCCTGCCCTGAAGGTATCGCTTGCCGCTATGACCACACTATATCCCCTCTTTTTTAGTAAATAGGCTATTTTGGCTATCGTGGTAGTTTTACCGTGCCCGTTCGGCCCTACAAACAACACAACTAACGGTTCTCCTTTCCTTCTTTTTTCCTCAGCCTTTGCAATTAAGTCCAACTTTCCTGCATATAGGAAAAGCTCCAGCAAGACCTCTCTGAGAAGCCTCCTTATTAAACGTCTCTTCTCGGAAAAACGCTCCACTCTCAGTCCTTCAACCTTCCTCTTCAGATCCTCTACGATATTCTCAGCTACAATGAATGCTACATCGTTCTCGACAAGAGTAAACACAATGTCGTCTCTATACTTCTCAATGGTCGCTTCATCAAGCTCCGAAGTTGAGAGAAATTCAATGATCCTTTCCAGTCCTTTTTTAAACCTCTCGAACATCAACTGATCCTCTTCTTGAAAGTTGATGATTATTAGGGTGCGCGACTTAATGATTGAAGAATTCCTCTAATTTTCTCCAATTCTCCCAATACGCTACTCAACTGGTTACGTAGATTTCCTAGCTCCTTAACTACCTCATTCCTCCGCACCATGAGGTGCTCTACAGCCTCCTCAGGTTTCTTTTCAAGGAAGACGTTTGCCCCCACGCCTAGCAACACCTTATCAACTTCCTTTATTCTAGCGAAAACATATACTGAGCTACCTATGGGTACTAAAGTATCCCGCTCACTATCCATTTTACCTATTTCTTCTACTACACTAATAGTGGTCGTTAACTCATTGTATAGGGTTTCTAATAGCTTGAGCCTCTCTTCAAGTTGCCGAGCGAGCTCTTCGAGAAAACTATACCTCTCAATTAACTGTTGTATTTGTTGCGATACCCTACTTCTCTCCATTCCCAACCTACCGTTTATAGTAGTATACTATTTTGTCCAAGCTAAGAAGTTTTCTAATGTGGTCCCTTTCCACATCTTCAGGTTTTATCTCCCTGATCTCCTCTATTTTTATATGTCTTCGCCTAAGCTTATGACGTGAACCTAACTGGGAGTACACTTCCTCAAGCACGTGCTCGGGTTTTAAACTGGTCATTTCTATTACGAACTTTCTCCACTCATCACTTAGCCTCATCCTTCCCTTAACCCTGTAAACTTTAACCTCCACAGCCCGTTCCCCCCGGCACTTAATCAGAAATCCTCCTTTCTAAAATTCCCGCCTTTTTAAAAGTTTAACTTTACCCTGAATTGTAGAATTGTGTTCCCAGAGCCCTCCAGACAACATGTTCTATTCTGCTCAGTATATCTTCTTCCAGAGTTCTGTTGAGTCCGCTTAAATGTTTTATAGAAAGCTCGATAGACGTCTCTCTGAAGAAGAGACGTAAGAGATACTTATCAGGCTTGAGTTTTCCTCTTATTTCACCATAATCATATGTGTAGTTGACAGTAAGTAGGAAGACTATGTCCGCGATTTTCTGTGCGGATAGGCAAAAAACGTCTGAAAGGCGTACCTCACGCCACTCATTCTCAGACTGAGAAATTTTCAGAGAAAATTCCCTAATGGCTTTCACGAGCCTTTTCCTACCGGAAACATATGTAAAACACTCCTCCCTAAGGCCATTAAGCGAGTACAAGGCCTTTAAGAAGCTTATTCTAAGTCCTAGAGAATTCTCTGAGACGTTATAGATCCTCTTGACCCAAGACATAGGCACATTATCGTCGGAAAGCATAGATATTAAACTTACTTCACAAGTACCTAGATATAGTGTTTAAGATGACCCTCTTAAAATGCGTAAAGTGTCAACGTACTACACAGTTCACGTGGACTCTGACAAGTGAACCTCTTTGCAGGAGACATTTCTTAAAAAGGTTCTATGATAACATAAAAGTTTTATTATCATCACCCGTCCTAACCCCCACTTCCACAATAAAAATTGTATTTAACGGCTCCCTTGCTTCAAAAGTCTTACTTCATGCCATCTGTGAAATAGAGAAGCCGTTCCCGAGCGTAAGAATAGTAGTTCTAAAGGAAGAGGGCTTGGACGTTGATCCGCTCCCGCGTGACAGAATTCTTCTCGAGGAAGAGAACATACCCAAGCTACCCTCAGAGCTTTTTGAGATGATGGAGCAGATCTTCATAAAATACGTCCTCCCCCTTAAGAAATCCGAGCTAGTACTCCTACCGCTTACAATAGAGGAATATGCAGCGGCTTTAATATACCTGCTCCTTAATAAAAAGTACAATACTTTAAAGTACATGGTAGCCCACCCGAAGTTGAGATTCCCTCTAGCAGGGCTTTTCTTGAACGATATCATCAACTATGCAAAGATTATGGGTATATCATCAAAGAAATATTTCACAGTGGAAAGGAAGGGTCTATTCAAATGGATACTGTATCTTTTAGAGAAATCTTTTGAAACGTCCCCAACGTCTCTTCACTCCATACGGTCATTCTTTGAAAATATTTTCACCGAGAGCACCTTCAGCAATTACGCTTAAATAAAGGGGTAGGGGATTATTATACGGGGCCGCGGGTAAAGCCCTGGGGGGCTGGCCCTCCCCTGTGACCGCAAATCGGGCCATACGGCGGGGGGCGTTAACTCCCTACTCAGGCTCCCCTCTTCACTGAGGGAGGGAGACCTCTGTGGGTATGAACTCCGGTCCCACGGGGTTGCCGGCGGGTAGCAACACCTCTCGTAGGAGAGGCGCCTACCCTTGCCGCGCCGTACCGGGTTAGGCCCTGGCGGGAGCAGCCCTAGGCGCGGACGGCAACGTTCGTGGGGTGCCGGAGCAGACCCACATGTCTCCTAACCCTCAGTGAATGGGAGTCGAGGTAGGGGGGACGCCGCGGCCCCCTTAATCGATGTTGGAAGGCATAAAATATGCCCAGTGAGAGAGTTCTGCACTGGTTTGGAGTACTCTTCTTATTAGCTGCTTTGAACGATGCTATAGACTTATTGAATATGTTCTCACCCTTGGTTGAATTCCTCCTCGATGCAATGATAGCTATTCTCCTTCTACTTTCGCTTAGAATACTAAACCCTCTTCTCTTCCTTATAGCAGTACTGGATGTACTACCAAGAATTGATTTCGCGCCCTTTTGGACCCTTTATGTAATATACTTATATGTATCAAAAATGGAAGAAAAATACCGGAAAGGAGAAGGGAGAAAACCTGTAAGAAAAATAAGGGTAAAAGTTGAGTAGGGTTCAGGAGAGAAATCTTACTCCGGTAAATTCTTCAACCTTCCTTGCGAATCTTATCCACCAGTCTTTTGCTGCCTCCTTCTTATCCTCCTCAAATCTCTTGGTCCACTCCTCATTACCGTACTCTTTTGCCGCCGTTGCCAGTAGATCTATCGTCCTCTCACTATCCCAGAATACGGGGTAGGCTCTCGCCTTTACATTATACTCAAGTATCCTGGAGTACGTTCTTTTGTAGTGTTCGGCCAAGTTTACCTTAAGATTGTAGGCCTTTTCATACAGCTTCTCGATTATCTTTTCAGCCCATGCCCTATGGAATCTACACACACCCCCATCATCACTGTAAAGTTCTTTCACAGCCCTTTCAAGCGCAGCAGCTGCATAGCTCTCGGGATCATGAAAGACTCCTGAGTACAACGTCCAGTACCGTCCAGAAATAACTACTGGTGCAATTAGCCCAGGTGTCCAATAAATGTTAGGTGTGATGTGTCCTTCCTCACCATAGGCTGGATATACTGCTAGATCCTCAAACTTCACTCCTATCTTCTTCACTCTTTCACTAAACCTCTCATCAAGTATTTTACAAGCCTTCCTTAATCCCTCCCCTATAATTCTAAGTATTTCATTCTCCCCATAGGCCATTTTTCTAGCCAATTCAACTATAAGCTCAGCATTCTTCTTCGAATATTCGACTTTGTAGTTATACGGGTTGAATTCTGGCTTCTCCTTCAAACCGACTTCCTCTGGCTTTAGTAGCCCTTTAGTAATTACCTCGAAAATCCATGCCACAACGTTTCCGAATTCTATAGCGTCAAAGCCCATACTGTCCACGGTCTCTACTGCTATATCAGCTGCATGTAGCTCGAAGACCCCACTTTGAGGACCCATTCCCTCGTAGGGCTCGTAATCCACCTTGTAGCCCTTCCTGACCTTCTTGCAGGTAACAATACAGGGTTCACCACACGTTTTCCAAGTTTTTGGCTTTATGGACTCCTCATTAAATGGCTTCCAGAAATACTCCATTATCATCTGGTGTAATTTCTCTCTAAGATCCCTAGGTAGATATATCATGTTCCAGTTAAACATTGGTGTGCGGACTTTAAGAGACGGGTAATTGCTTCCGAAAGTTCCCCCAGACCCCACTTTAGGATCATAATGGTATTTCACCGTAGCTTCCCTTACCACTTCCACGAACGTCTTACCTGTAACCTCCTTAAATACGGCATTTATGACCTTTGGATCCGCGATATCCTCCCCAGGAAAGACACGCTTATACTCGCCACCAAAAATCGCTGCGACTACTCTGTGAGCTCTAAACATTACTGATCCGCATCCGCCTCGTCCAGCCCAGTCTTCACTACCCTTATCCATTTTCCCTCCTCTTACTGTCGCGGAGAAAATTCCTCCCATACTTGTGTTAATGGCTGCGGGTCCAATGAGAATAGCCCTAAAATTCTTGGTGAATAGCCCCTTATACTTATCAATGAGGTATTCCTGGAAGGCGTAAACTCCCTTATACTTCTTATAGCCTTTGTACACGCTAATTAGTTCATTAAGTTCTGTTGTATCGAACTCTACAATGGGCTCGCCTCCAGCAGTACCCTTAATCTTTACTATCAGCGGCTTTTCGGACTTACCTTGGATTACAACAGCGTCAACCCCAGTTTTCACAAAGGCATACGCTGCACCGCCCATGGCTGAAGCGAAGAGACCCCTGGTTAACGGGCTCTTGAAAACGAAGACTAATCTATGCGTCCCGAAGAGAGAACTACCCGCAAAGCGGCCTTCGCCAAATACGAGAACGTTATCTCCATCGTAAACGCCTTTCTCAAAGCTCTTGTACCTCTCTAGATGAAGCTTTACACCGAGATCTATGGGCCCTATGATGTCAGGATCATCTATTTCCTCGACCCAGTATCCCTTCTCTGAAGCGTTAATGAAAAGAACACGTGTTTTCATGAAGAGCACCGAGAACTATGATTACCAGTAGCCTTAAATATTTACCTCCGGAAACATTCAGAAGAACTGTGTAAAAGAGACAACTCTTCACAATAGTGGTCATTTTCAGAAGCGTTTCACCAGCCTGTAACGAATTTCGCGTTTAAGTCTTCACTAAGTAGTTGCAACTTATTGTTTTCTGTTCAGTACCTTTATGAAGCATCTCTAACAAAAATAGTTTCATGTCCTTGAGTAAATCTCAATGCGGCCGCCGGGATTTGAACCCGGGATCGCCGGCGTGGCAGGCCGGCGTCCTACCAGACTAGACTACGGCCGCTATTCGAATAAACTATAGACCAAAGTTATATTTTTTGCTTACGAAAGAAAAATAAAAGCATAGAGCTTACTTAAAATATAGCCCCGGTAGCTCAGCCTGGCGGAGCGCCTCACTGGTAATGAGGAGGACCCGGGTTCGAATCCCGGCCGGGGCTTTCAAAGTAGGAATTTACATCCCTCCTTTAGATAATTTCATTCCTAACCTACGGTGGCTTTAAATTATACCTTAGTTTCAATTCAGGTATGTACGGTAACATATTGATAGAAATGTTCATAGTGTTCCTCCTAATCCTATTCTCACCCATCCTCGCCAGACTTTTCAAGATACCGGTTATAGTCATTGAGACCTTACTGGGAATAGTGCTCGGCCCCAGCTTTCTATGTCTAGTTAGGGAGGAAAAGTGGCTTTCAGCCATGGCGTTAATGGGCTTCATATACTTAATGTTCGTCGTAGGGTTAGAGGTGGAGGTAAGCCTCCTTAAGACAGAGTTCTTGAAAATAGCGGCGATCGCGCTAGGATCCTTTACAACACCCCTAGTCTTAGGATATATTGTCGCGCTATACTACAGCCTTCCCCCAGAGTTTATTGGTGTCTCCCTTTCAACAACCTCTATGGGCGTAGTACTACCCACTGTAAAGGAGTTTTCTGGAAGAAAAGAGGTATCTAAAGTCTTACTGGGAGCAGCAATCTTAGTAGACATGATGAGCATGCTCGCATTAGCCTATATTATTGAAAAAAGATATCTTTCACTAGATAAGATGATACTTTTACTCGTTTCAGTTATAGGTCTCACACTTATCATAGCATCCTTAAGAAAGTGGAGACCTGCTAAGACCAAGCTGTCAGCGCTTACAAGCGAACACCACCTCGACGTAAGACTCTGTATAGCGTTAATTTTCGGCTTTGCAGTACTGGCAGAGTTCGTAGGCATCCATGCGATTTTAGGTGCGTTTGCAGCGGGACTTCTAATCTCAGAGCTTAAAGAGAAGGTTGAGGGGCTTGTGGAAAAACTATTAGGCTTTGGATACGGCTTCTTCATACCAATATTTTTCATAACGGTTGGAGTACGTACAAACCTCGGACTAGTACTTGGAAGTATTAGAGGAATTGAGATACTCGTAGTCCTATTCCTAGTGGGGTTCATGGGAAAGATTCTAGGAACATCCCTAACATCAACCCTCTTCGGCTTCACCAAGTATGAAAGCCTGTCAATGGGTTTTGCTATGAGTGCCAGACTAAGCCTGATAATCGCCGCAGCGGAGCTTGGCTTAGCAGTAGGCCTAATAAGCCTGGAGATATACTCTATGCTAGTCCTACTAGCTATAATAAGCGTCCTACTTTCACCCCTACTAGCTAAGCTTGTCATAGGGAAGGAGGTGGTGAAAGTCTCAAAAGAGACTCCAATATTATAAAATAATTCTCACTTTCGTTCAGCATCCATACCGTAAGAAAAGCGGGCCGAGGGTTCCCGGCACCGCGGTTTCCCGGGGCCTCGCGGATCCCAGTACTCCCGCTGGCGGACGGCGGTTTAACTTCCGGGATCTGACGAGTCCGGGTGATTCCCGCCGCCTATGACCGGGCCCTCGGCATTCGAATATCTTACATACTAGTTTAATAAGGTTTTCTTTGAAGAGAAAGGGTTAAAACATTTGGATAGCATATGCTATCGTTATCTTATTCTCTTAAATACCTTATATACCACAACCCTCGCCCCGTAATGTTGCGCCAAAAAAGCCACAGCCTCTGCTGTCTTAAATCCTCTACACTCTACAACGCTCTTCTGCACTCTCAATACACGTCCAGTTTTCTCAACGATCTCAGCAAGGTTCTTATAAAAACGCGGGGGTATTCCACCACCTCTTACTTGGAAATCATATACGACTAGATATCTATCTTTATCAAGGTCATTTGCAATGTGAACCAGGAACTTTGACGCCAAGCTTTTACGTGGCATGGAATGTATATGCTGCGTACTTTTCTTTAATCGGTTGAAGGACTAGCCAATATATTCTGACTAGAATACGTACATAATCCCGAGACCCCCATACTTCATGTGGAGAATACACAGAAAAAGTACGAACAAGAACCATGCATCAACGCGAAAAGATTTCTATATTAAAATAACGTTAAAAATAACTCTAGAAAATATTAATTTAATAGTCTTTTCCAGTGGAACCAAAGGGGTGCGGCAGCTGTAGAATTTTCTTACTTCTGACTTTCTATAGATTTTTTCATTGCACTATCTTAAGGGCTCTACATGTTTTCCTTTCACAGATCTTTTTCTACACGTTGAATGTAGAATTGTGAAAACTGAGGTTTAAGGGAGGTTTCTACAGCTTTTCCAAGTACTATGTGATGCTAACTGTAGAATTTGTAGACCCCTTTGGTTCCACTGGAAATGGGTGAAAATGCCTGATTTTTTCTCTTTTCTATTTTTGAGTATGTAGAGAATGTTTCAAATGCAATATTCTCTGGGATTTTTTCTCTTTTTTAGAAAATTATTGTATTCTTTTTCTACAATTTGTATGATACTATTATATGCTTGTGGACTTAATATTTTGGTCAGAGAGATCTTGGTAGAGTAGGCTATGCCTCGAATAAAGATAGAAGACGTGTTACCCTCAGGAGAAAGAATATCAATAGTCCTTGAGGGTAGAGAACTTAGTGAAAAAAGAGTATCGCAAATACTTGAGCTACTACGAATTCTTTCTGGCGGCGTTGAACGGGAGGGGGAAAGAACAAGTCTCTCTGAGATCATATGGGATGCTATTCTTGATAATTTTGGGAATGGAGCCTGGTTTACCTGTAGAGATTTATACCGTATCTTAAACGAAGAGTACGGTCTAAGTCTGAAAATGAACTCCGTAGCCACGTATCTTTTAAGATTTTTTAAAAGGGGGTTACTTGACAGGAAGGGGCAGGGTTACGGTGTTAGATATAGGGTTATAGCACCACTAGTTTTTAAGCGCTAGTCCGGTGTAAGTGTACTGCTATTATATCGCTTTTCGTTATGATGCCAATAGGCCTGCGATTATCGACGACTAGAACTGCTGGCACGCCGCTTAAAAGGATCCTAACAACCTTTTCAACAGGCTCATCGGGACTTACTGCTGGTAACGGTGCTTCTGCAATTTCACCCGCAGGCATTTTAAAAACTTTATCTGCATCCTTATAGGTTAAAAGCTTCTTCACGATAGTGTCTTCGTATATCGTTCCAATAACTCGACCTTCATTATCTACCACTGGTATCTGTGATATATTATGTTTCCACATAAGCTTTGCAGCTTTCTCAAGGGGATCGCTCACGCTTAACGTTATAACAGGGGAGTGCATTATGTGTCGTGCATGCGATTTCTCTTCAAGCGCCTCTTCAATAACCTTCAAGATTCGTTTTAGTGTCGATAGCCTTGGATCAACGCTCCCTCCCTCAATTCTCGCTATAAGTGATTGGCTTACACCTGCTCTTCTAGCCAGCTCTCTCTGAGTGAGCCCAGCCCTTTTTCTGAGAATTCTTATTTCATCAGGCGTGGGAATATATGACAAGTGCCTCCTCACCTTTGGTATTCATGTGCATACTTTATCTTCTGCTTACATTTTTTATAATATCCTCAAGAATATTTAGCGCTTTTTCCATCGCCTCCATCGTTATAACTAGTGGGGGAGATATTCTAAGAACGGATAGTCCTGAGGTTATCAACAGTAATCCTCTTCTAAAGGCCTCCTCTATAATTTCGTGTGCTAATTTTGGTGCTGGGCGGTAACTAGCTTTGTCAGTCACTATCTCCACTCCTATCATTAACCCTCTGCCACGTACATCTCCGATGTTCTCATATGCTTCCTTCATCTCATTAAGCCGCTTAATAGCGAAACTTCCCACTCTCTCTGCGTTTTCCAAAAGCCTTTCCTTTTCTATGACCTGTATTGTTGCCAGGGCTGCTGCGCAACATACAGGATTTCCGCCGAATGTAGAAGCATGTGCGCCGGGTGGAAGGCTCATTATATCTTTCCTTCCGACAATTGCACTTAATGGGAGACCTGAGGCTATTCCTTTCGCTATCAGGACTAAGTCAGGCATAGTATCCCAGTGTTCAATGGCAAACCATTTTCCTGTTCGTCCCACCCCTGATTGTACCTCGTCGGCTATCAAGAGAATCCCATATTTGTCTGCAAGCGTCCTTATTTTTTGCCAAAAACCATCTGGAGGAACTATATATCCTCCTTCTCCTGCTATTGGCTCAAAGATTATGGCTGCAACTTCCTCAGGAGGAATGAATTTCTGGAAATACCACTCCTCTATGAAATCTACGCACCAATAATTGCATTCGGGAAAGCGTTGTTTCCAAGGACATCTGAAACAGTAAGGATAGGGTACATGCTCAACACACGGCATTAGAGGCTGAAAGTTTTTTCTCTGGATGGGCTTGCTTGAAGTTAGGGAAAGAGCGCCGATGGTCCTGCCATGGAAGGATCCTATGAATGCCAATATGTAAGGTCTCCTACCCTCAAAATACCCTCTGGCAACTTTTAGCGACCCCTCAACGGCCTCGGCTCCGCTGTTTCCAAAGAAAACTTTTTTCTCAAAATCTCCAGGAGTTATTTCTGATAATTTCTTTGCCAAAATAGCGGTATCCTCGTATATGAAATCCGTTATACTGTAGTGGAGTAGTTCCTCACATCTTTTCTTTATAGCTTCGACAATTTTTGGATGGCAGTGTCCTGTACTTGCGACGGCTATTCCAGCGTTCAAATCGATATATATGTTCCCATCAACATCTTCTACGAGGAACCCCTTTGCCCGCTTTACCACCAGTGGATAGTATCGGCGGAAGGACTGCATTAAGTACTTCTCATCAAGGGATAGTATTTTCTTGGCCTTAGCACCAGGAGGGGGGTTCTTGATGAGGGGGTATTCATTGCAAAACATACAAGCTCACTAAAACTTCAATTATAGATGATTGTTATATTCATTAATGGTGGAAAAATATTGCAACTTGGTTTTCTACAATTTACATTAGCTAAATGTAGTCTAGGGCAATGTAATACTCACATTACGTAAGACCGATATACTCCATACATGTGTCTAGTCTTGAATGCTTATGAAGGCTGTTTATGAGATCAGATGGCATGGTAGAGGAGGACAGGGAGTAGTAACTGTAGCGCAATTATTGGCTGAAGCAGCCGTAAGGGAGGGGAAGTATGCGATAGCAATACCCTATTTTGGAGCTGAAAGAAGGGGAGCTCCTGTTGTTGCTTCAAATAGGATTTCTGACAAGCCCATTAGGTCGAGAAGCTCCGTAAAGGAGCCAGATGTAGTGGTTGTACTCGATCCAAATCTGCCCTTTATGGTGGATGTTACCGAGGGGTTAAGAGAAGGGGGACTGTTAGTAATAAATGCGCCGAGCCCTAACAATCTTCCATTTAAAGGTCTAAAAGCTGCCGTAGTGGATGCGACGGGCATAGCCCTGTCCCTAGGGCTTAAGCTTGCTGGCCTAGCTTTGGTGAACATGCCTATGCTTGGAGCGCTTATAAGGGCTACAAATATAGTGAGCCTAGAATCTATAACAGCCGTGGTTAAAAACAGGTGGAGCAGGAGGGTGGGCGAACTTAACGTTAAAGGGATTATTGAGGCTTACAATAAGGTACAGGTGGTGAATTTATGAGCTTTAAGGTACCTCTTACACCAATTTCTCGTCCCGCGAAAGCGAGCGTGGGCAAAACGGGATTATGGCGTTTCTTAAAACCAGTAATCGAGTTGAAAAAATGTAAGAAGTGCGGATTATGTTGGATGTACTGCCCCGATATTGCTGTAACCTTCGACGAGATGGGTTTTCCCCACATAAATTATGATTTCTGCAAGGGATGCGGTATTTGCGCTAACGAATGTCCAACTGGAGCAATTAAAATGGTGAGGGAGGGGCTATGACGTCGAGGATGGATGTTAAAAAACTAGTCTTAACCTCAAATTACGCTGCTGCATACGCTGCAAAACTGGCGCGTGCCGAAATTATATCCGCTTATCCGATCACTCCTCAAACAACCGTTGTCGAAAAACTTGCAGAGTTTATTGAGAGAGGCGAGCTTAAGGCTAAGATGATACGAGTCGAATCGGAACATAGCGCCATGGCAGCATGCATAGGAGCTTCAGCCACGGGAGCGCGAGTATTTACTGCGACTTCCTCTCATGGACTGCTGTACATGTACGAAATGCTATGGTGGGCAGCAGGCGCACGACTTCCCATAGTTATGGGAGTTGTAACTCGAGCTATAGCACCTCCATGGAACATTTGGACAGAGCATGCGGATATACTATCTCCTAGGGACTCGGGCTGGCTCATATTCTTTGCAGAAAGTGCTCAAGAAGTTCTAGACATGATCCTTCAAGCGTATAAGGTAGCGGAGAATGAACAAGTGCTCTTACCTGTAATGGTAGGATGGGACGCTTTTATTTCCTCGCACACAGCAGAGCCCGTGGATGTGCCCTCGCAGGAAATCGTTGACGAGTTCCTTCCTCCTCGAAAATCTGCAGCATTTCTGCTTGACGTGAAGGATCCTGTATCGCATGGAAACCTTGTGTTCCCAGATTTCTATATGGAGTTCCGATACCTCATGCAGAGGGGCATGGAATCTGCCAGAGATATCATAAGGAAGGTGGACGAAGAGTTCGGCAAGATCTTTGGAAGACACTATGGCGGATTAATAGAAAAATACCGCTGTGATGACGCTGAGTATGCACTGATAACGCTGGGTGGTAGCTCTGGAGATGCTAGAGAAGCAGTCGATAAATTGAGGGAAAATGGAGTAAAAATTGGTCTATGCAGGATAAGGGTCATACGACCGTTCCCGGTACAGGATGTTGTGGAATGTCTCTCGAATAAGGAGGGTGTAATAGTTGTAGAAAGGGATATCTCAATGGGGCTTTGCGGAGTTTTAGCAACTGAAATAGCCTCTGTGCTTTTTATGAACGGTATTCAACCGAAATTCGCTTCATTTATCGCAGGTCTGGGAGGGAGAGAGGTATCAGTGGAAGATTTCTTGAAAATGCTAGATTTCTCTCTAAAGGAATTTCAAAGAGGTAACAAGAGGGTGGGACCTCACTGGTATGGTGTAAAGGAGGAGGTGATTCCATGAGTAAACCAGGTGTATTGAGGTTATTTCCGGAAGAGGAGTATGTGCTTCCCGGTCATGCGGCATGTCCTGGTTGCCCCATAGGTATAGGGCTTAGGTACGTTCTAAAAGCCTTAGAGGGGAAGGCTATCGTAGTAATACCCGCCTGCTGTACGTCGATAGTGGCAGGACCGTTCCCAAGATCAGCGTTTAAAGTTCCTGTACTTCACATAGCTTTCGCAGCGGCTGCTGCAACGGCTAGTGGAATATTGGAGGCTCTGGAAGCTAAGGGTATAACAGATGTTCATGTAGTAGTCTGGGCGGGTGATGGAGGTACAGTAGACATTGGAATTCAAGCTCTTTCTGGGGCTGCAGAAAGAGGCCATAATATCATTTACATATGTTATGATAATGAGGCTTACATGAACACGGGTATTCAGAGGTCTGGTGCAACACCTTACGGGGCTTGGACTACTACAACTGTCACTGGCAAGAGGGAGCATAAAAAGGATGTCCCTGCAATAATGGTAGCTCATCGTATACCCTACGTTGCCACGGCGAGCGTAGGCTTTCCTGTAGACCTATACAACAAGGTCAAAAAGGCAAGTATGATGAAGGGCTTGAAGTACATACATTTGCACGCGCCTTGTCCCGTGGGATGGAGATTTCCCTCAGAGAAAACAATTGAAGTAGCTCGTCTAGCAGTAGAGACAGGCATGTGGGTCCTATACGAGGTTGTGTATGGAAAGTTTAAGTTGACGGGACCCAGCGCCCGATTGCTTGACAAAAAACAACGCAAGCCAATAGGCGAGTATCTGAGGCTTCAAGAGCGCTTTAGAAAACTAAGCGAGCAGGACGTGAAAGAGCTACAGGATTTTGTCGATAGCCAGTGGGAGTATATCACAAAAATGCTAGAAAGATGAGCGGAGAAGCCCAGATGTAGAATAACATACACAGGCCTGCTTTCAAACCTTTTTCAACAAACCTATGAAGGGTCTCGATACTCTCTCTACCCATAACCTTTACCCTGATTTTCTTGGACAATACACGTACTGTACAGGATTTAGCAGACCTTTCCGCTTTTTCGAGAGCTTCTAAAGATTTGTTTAGGAGGTACTCGAGGGGGATCCTGGATCCTAGGGGGACGTACTCTTCTCCTCCTCTTAAGCCTGCAACAACATGGGTATCGGTTGTAGCTATGCAGCCGTCTCTATAGTTCCCTTTAGAAATAATGTTGTCATAAAGGCTTTTCTTAACTTTGAGCAACATATTATTTGCATCAAAGAGGAGTATAAAGTAGCGTGAGCCTAGTATCTCCAGGAAGCAAGCCTTTAATCCTCCAGGACCAATACCATCCCTAGCGTCGTAGTCCTCCATTAAAACTTCACTGAACCCCGCCCTTATTTCCTCAACTCCTGTACACTCTAGGTTTGCTAAATCTTCTAAGCATTTGAGGACGAGCTTTCCTAGACGTGTCTCAGGTGTAAGGGGCCTATTTAAGTCGCTTGAAATATAGGAGCTATGGGAGTCCACAAGGATGACTTCAAGTTTCCTTTTCTGAAGGATTTCCGTAAATTCCCCGCTCAAGTCTTCAAGCCCCTCACTAAAGGAGTCTATGAAGAATAAGCCTTTTTCTTTCCCAAATTTGATCGCAAAACATTCGATAACGCTACTTTCCCTGCGTACAGGGGAGCATACTTTCTCAGGCTTCTCAAGACAACATTCATTGATGAGGTCTGATACTTGTCTCGATATCTTTAAACATTCACTTAAAGATACGGGGTTCTCAGCATGTGTGGAAGGTCCATGAAACACCATAGTAATTAAACCATAGCCTTTCCTTAGCTCACTCGATAAAATATATGGAAGACTGCTTCCTCCAACCCTCCTGAAGGGGCCTGGGTGAACTTCAGGAATAATAAAGCACCCTAAAGGCTTCTTATCGTTCTTAAAGAGTACTATCGATATCCTTTTCTCAACAGTTATGCCTCTCCTTTCAAAAATCCTTTCGAGGGGTCGAGGATTATCTGCCAGGAATGCATTTACGTAACCTCTGAATAGATCTAAGCCGTTAACTCCCACGGTCCGGGAGCCAATCTTCTTAATGAAAAGTAGCGTGGTCGTGATGATCGGCAGGCTTAAGACGTAATATAAAGGCAGGGTAGTGTTGTACAAAATACTGATCAATACAACTAATGTTGTATTGATCAGTATGAGGCATAGCCTGAGGGAGGTCCTTTGTGATGTGAGAAAGATAGTCACTAAGCATGTAAGGACTGCTGAGAACTGTAGTCCAAGCAAGACCGCTAGAAGAGGTTTTCGTAGGGGTATTGAGATCACCAAGAGAATTGATGTATAAAGGCTCGTAGTGAACAGAAATCCTGCAAGTCTTCGAGGAGAGAAGAGAATAGGGCTAATCTTGTATAGAAACGCCATTGAGAACCAGTTAAGGGCCCAGAAAATGATGAGATAGTAAAATACTTCCGTACACAGTAGTACCGTTGCAATCGCTTGTAAAAGTGCCAGGCCAGCGTTCAAGACCATTAGTCTCTTAGTTGAGGGGAATGAGAAGCTGTAACGCTTATAATATTCTGCTAGTCCTCTCGTTGATGGCAAGGAGATCTCCTTGCTAAGCAGTATATGGCAAATTTATTAAAAACTACCGGCATGAAAGCAGCATATTGGTCAACTTAAAAGAGGATTTAGACGCTGATTTTGTAATGACACGACCACTCCAATGGTTCTTGAACCTTATGTTCGAGGAAGCTTTTCAAGAGAAGGTTCAGGATTAAAGGTTAGGATCGCACTAATGCCTTTCAATCATCGGTGAAACCTCAGAGTAACTCTGATCGCTCATCATGATCAGCACATTGCAAGCCCTTATTAAAGTTTTCATCAGCGGAATGGTGGGAGCTATTCCAAAAGAAATATAAAGACTTCTGCGAGTTTAGGGAAGCAGGGGGTATCTGTGAGCTCGCTATCGAGGATTGCGAGGGAAAAGTGGGCAGCAAAAAAGTGGTATACAATATACGCTTCAAGCGCGTTTGGCTTTGTGGAGTTGGGTGAGGTTCCAGCTAATAGCGACAAGCATTTACTAGGAAGAGTGATGGAGGTTAGCCTTTACGACATAACCAAGGATATCTCACAACTTCCCATAAAGCTGAAATTCCAGGTAGTAAAAGTCGAGGGCAATAAGGCTTATACTCAATTTAAGGGCTTCGAGCTCTCAAGGGACCACATTAGAGAAATTGTACGAAGAGGGACATCAAAGGTTGAAGGAATATATGATGTCTTTACTAAGGATGGAGTTCACTTAAGGGTATTCGTACTAGTCATAACGGCTCATAGAGTTAAGGCATCGCAGAAAAAGGCGATAAGGAAAATAGCTGGAGAAATGGTGGAACAGAAAGCCGCGGAGTTGAACCTAGATGAGTTCGTTCAGGAAGCCGTGCTTGGTCAAATAGCTGCCGAGATTCATGCAAAAGCCAGAAAGATATATCCTCTAAGGAAAGTTGAAGTATCCAAAATAAAGGTTCTCACAAACACCTTCGAAATATCTTTAAAGACTCCGAGCGAAGCGGCCGAAGAGGCTGAGGCAACGGGAGCATAGTTCTAATGGTTGAAATAAAGGAAGCGAACGCGATTTATAAGGATATTCGAAGGGTAAAGTTAAGGATATGCTTAATATATCCAAACGAATATCGAGCAGGAATTTCTAATCTTGGAATACATTTACTTTACTTCCTATTCAATAGTTTTGAAGGCGTCTACTGTGAGCGATACTTCTTCGATGCGAGAACCCCTCCTTGCAGTATCGAGACGGGAACCCCGTTAAAGAAGTTTGATGTACTGGCATTCTCGCTTCAATACGAACTCGATTTTCCTCGGGCATTAAGAGTTCTGCTAGATAGCGGTATTCCTCTCAAAAGTTCTCAGAGAGATTTTAATGACCCCATAATAATAGCTGGAGGACCTGCTGTAACGCAGAACCCCCTTCCTTTAAGCCCCTTCTTTGACGTTTTCTTCATAGGAGAGGTAGAAGACTTAGCTGAGGAGCTGATAACCGCCCTGCAAGAGTGTAGAGAAGAGTCTAGAAGTAAAAGACGGCGATACCTTAAACCTTTGCTCGATGTTCCAGGAGTCTATATACCCCTTCTCAAGGAGCAGACTGTTTTAAGGAGAGTATTTGTGAAAAATTTAGATAGCGCTTTCTATCCGACTAGGCAAATAATGCCCTTAGAGGATATCGAGCCGGTCTTTGGAAAGGCTTTCCTTCTTGAAATAGGCAGGGGATGTGGCTGGGGATGTCGTTTCTGCCTCAGCGGCTTTATATATAGACCACCACGCTTCAGGAGCTTTAGGAAGATCGCGCAGATATTAAGTTCTGCAAGAAGCGTTAATCCTCGATTTGAAAAAGTGGTGACTATTTCGCTTGCGGCCACAGATCATCCTGATCTTGTCAGTATAATAAACCTAGTTGTAGATAGTGGATTTAAGGTTTCTATACCCTCGATTAGGATCAGTAATTTGACCGAGGATCTTGCGGAGGCTCTGCGGAAAGGAGGTCAACGTTCGCTGACTTTAGCTCCTGAAGTCGCAACTGAGGATCTAGCAAGGCGACTAAACAAGAAGATATACCCTGAAGATGTTCGGGAAAGTGCATTAAAAGCATTTAAGAGCGGATTTGGGAAACTGAAGTTCTATTTTATTTTAGGCCTGCCTTATGAAACAAAGAGTGACGTACAATCTATAGGTAAACTTTTGGAGGATGTTCTCTCAATAGGATTTCACCTTATAACCGTAACTGTAACTCCTTTCATCCCCAAACCTCACACTCCCCTTCAATGGGTCGGACAGGAAGACCTTAAAAGCATTCTGAGAAAGAAAAGAGTTCTACTTAAAAGTGTGCGTCATAAGGAGAGAATAAGGGTTCAATTCCTAAATCCCAAGCACGCTAGGATCGAGGCAGCGTTAGCAAGGGGTGATGAGAGATTATCAGAGGTCATATTTGAAGTCGCAGCAAGGGGAGACTTTGGATTGGGGAGCTGGCATAGAGCCTTCCGGAATTTAAACATTGACATAAGGGACTACGCGAATAGAACCTTTAGCACGGAGGAAGAGCTACCCTGGGAGATTATAGACATCGGCGTTAATATAGAGTATTTAAAGCGAGAATATGAACGTTATAAGGAGGGAGTAGAGTCTCCTTCATGTTACGAAGAGTGTAACGATTTATGCTGCTTATGTAAGCGATGTTGAGCTTCCCCCTCTGATCCTTAACATCACCTAACTAATCTTAGGCTAGAAATATGTGAAGTAGAGAATTCATCGGAGAGCGAGATTCCTTAAGAGCGTCTAGTAGTTAGAGGGGCGATGTAGACCTTTCCTTCCCACTTTACTAGCATTACAGATTCGTTCTCCTTCATCCAAAATGGAATCTTCTCGAAATATAGGTCGAGAGTTTCATATTTTGATAAGCTCAGTACAAGCACGCTAGGGGGCTTTACAGACATTATTAGACCAACGTCCTTCTCATCAATAATCTTTATATCCTCTTTGAAGAGCCTTGCTAGGGACACACTTTTCTCTTCAAAGTTCTGTAGTGAGAGCACCTTTACTGATGCCTTTTGAATTCTCAATATTTTGTGCGGAACGTTCTTTAAAATTATAATATCTCCCTCTTTGAAAGGCGGTATTAAAACCCTGATAGTGGATCTGGTTATAGTTCTACCCGTTCGACTTATGCCTAATACTTTCTGAGTCTCAAGTATCTTGCCTGAAAAGTGTTGCTGTATACTGTGGGCGAGCTGCCTTGCAGCGTGTACTGAAGCTAGGTAAAAGTCTATTCTGCCATCATCTTCCTTCTTTTCAAGTACTACCGCACCCTTATCTCTCTCATAAAGTCTTGCTAGTTCTTCCCTAACTATCTCCTCAATTACCCTCTTTTCCTTTTTTGATAGGCTTCGACCTTTCGCGCGTACTTGCACTATAGCTTTTTCTTTCCCGCCGACGACTATGCGACATGAGGGACAGAGTTCGAAGTGTACTATTGCCGTTAGCCTGTACTCTTCCACATACGGAGGTATCTCTTCATGAATAGATCCGGTGACTTTAAGGATTACAGGTAATTCTGTCCCTTCCTTAGGGTATTTAAAGTCGACTTGAAGTTCTTTTCCTATGACTCTTCCTTTCTCCTTAATTCTTGCACTAACCCTTGCTTTAATGGCTCTCATGATAACGTCATAAATTGTTTCTTGAGCTTGAGGAGACATCCACTTTCCTCTGTCATAGTAGGAGTAGCAGCTACGGCAAAGAGTAATTTTTACAAGTGGAGGAACGTCAATTAGGGGGTGTTGCTTTCTGTAACAGTCTGCGCAGAGATTATCGATCAAGATGGTTCCTCGCTTACCGCAGATGGCGCAAAATCTTTCTACCATTTTCCTCATACACCGATATTTCGATTTTCACAATAAGGTACTTAAAGCTATTTTTATTGGTTTCTAGAATCGTTGTTATTAAACAGTTATTATCTGAACGTGGGGTATTCCACAGATATGTATCAGAGCTTCTTCTTCTATTATTTTACGCCTCACAAGCTCACCTACTATTTTTTCACCGATTACATTGACTATAGTAGCTGTCCTCATGAGCTCGTATACCTCATCAAAGGTAGCGAGTTTTCCACCATAGAACTCTTCCCGTATTTCTAGGACGAAGTCCCCTTCAGTAAAGTTTTTCCCAAGAAGCTCCTGGTCGCAGACAGCCACTACTACATCAGCTCCATGGCTATGTACTTTGACAAAAAACAGCTTCTCCGACTTAGCTTTAGTCTGAGGATCCTTCCCAGCGTTGGAGGGCTGTGAAGGCATTTTCGAGGGCACTTAAAGTACACCTGTATACAATTCGACTCTACGAGATAAAAATCTTTAGACATACGGTGTAGAACGCTTCGAAAACTATTCATTCTTAGATCCTTTGAGGATATCATCAAATTATCTAGCTGCGACCTTAAAGTTGGAAGGAGGGAAGAAGTGATCTTCCGATCAAGAGCTATGATAATGATAGGTTCTTAAGGTGGATTACTGAGCCTATTGACCTTTTAATAGCTTCACAACCTCATCTTTATCTTTGACGTTCACGGCCTTTAATCCTGTCCTTAATGCGACGTTAACTAATTCTCTATCAGCACTCAAGAGTATATCACTACCGGAGTAAAAGCAAGTTTGAATTTGAAGAGCATCGGCTTCATAAATGTGCTCCCTCAGGATTAAGGGCCAGGTCTCGATGAGTATCGATGTTAGAACTGGAAATATTTCCAAGACCTTTAAACGAAGTAGTCGTATGATCTCGCCTGTGAAGTTTCTAAGAACCTCCCTAAATTCATCCTCGCTAAGCCATCTTCTCCTTCTCCTCACATCAAGTACTCCCAATACTTCGCTGATATTCCAAATCGATGTAGCGATAGAGAGCTCTCCCGCCCAACATTTATCAAACACGAAGTCGACTGTGGAACTTCCGGGTTCG
>Ga0190367_1000495_pt1 | contig 28527 bp, 31 predicted proteins | sample 4872181011_MG_FD_171838 | JGI IMG/M metagenome (GOLD analysis project Ga0190367, IMG submission 171838) | Hydrothermal vent microbial mat bacterial communities from Southern Trench, Guaymas Basin, Mexico - 4872-18-10-11_MG | ecosystem: Environmental > Aquatic > Marine > Hydrothermal vents >...
TAATAGCCCTCTCGGGGGGCGTGGATAGCTCGGTGTTGACCGCCCTGGCTAAAGAGGCCTTAGGCCCTAGCTCGGTCCTGCTGGCCACCGTGGATAGCCCTCTCACGCCCAGGAGGGACCTAGAGGACGCGGCCGCCGTTGCCAGCCAGCTAGGCCTAAAACACGTCGTCCTGCGCCTGAACGAGCTGGAAGCTATCCCTGGCTTTAAGGAGAACCCGCCCGAGCGGTGTTATCTCTGTAAGCGCTTCAGGCTCGAGAAGCTGCTGGCGTTGGCGCGGGAAAAAGGCTTGGCCGCCGTGGTAGATGGGACGAACGCTGATGACCTGGGAGCCTCCAGGCCTGGGCTAAGGGCCTCTCGTGAGCTGGGCATTAGATCCCCGTTGGCCGAAGCAGGCCTGACTAAGGCGGAGATAAGGACCCTAGCCCGTTGGCTAGGCCTGCCGACGGCTGATAAACCGCCGAGCGCCTGCCTGGCCACCAGGATACCCTTCGGCGAGGAACTCTCCCCTGAGAGGCTTAAGCGCGTAGAAGAAGCCGAGGAGGTCATCAGGGCGCTATTGCCCGAGTTAAGCATGTTAAGAGTGCGCGACCACGGCAAGCTGGCCCGTATAGAGGTCCAACGTGATGAGCTCGGGCTCTTCTTAGCACCCGATGTCAGGGAAGAAGTGGTTAAGGCCCTCCGGGCCCTCGGTTACGAATACGTGTGCTTGGACCTGGCCGGCTATAGGCCCCACGAGTCCCGCCGGGCGCTTAAGCTATTATAAGGCCGGGGGCTATTGCAGAGGTCATGAGGGAAATCCGTATCATCGGGCTCGAGACCATACCGATCGTGAAGGAGGGCGACGACATAGGGGCACTGATATGCCAGGCGGCCGAGCGGGAGGGCATCACTATCCAAGATGGCGACGTAGTGGTGGTCTCGCATATCATAGTCTCCCGGGCCGAGGGGCGCGTGGTGGATCTGGCCCAGGTAGAGCCCTCTGAGTTCGCGAAGAACGTGGCCGAGGCCACACGTAAGGACCCGCGTCTCGTGGAGGTCATCTTGCGCGAGAGCAAGGCCATAGTGCGCATGGGCGATGGTCACTTGATATGCGAGACGAGGCATGGCTTTGTATGCGCTAACGCGGGCGTGGACCGCTCAAACGTGCCCGGCAAAGACCGCGTGGCCCTGTTGCCCGAGGACCCGGATGCCTCGGCCAGGCGCATCAGGGAGCGCATCCGGCAGCTCACGGGCCGAGATGTGGCCGTCATCATAAGCGATACGCACGGCCGGCCGCTCAGGCAAGGGGTCATAAACGTGGCCATAGGCGTGTCAGGCCTAGAACCCATATGGGATAGGAGGGGCGACGTTGATTTGTTCGGCTACACGCTCAGGGTGACGAAGGTGGCCGTGGCAGATGAGCTAGCCTCGGCGGCTGAGCTGCTCATGGGCCAGGCAGATGAGGGCGTGCCCGTGGTCATCATTAGGGGCTATAAATACAGGCCCTCGGAGGGCGCGAGCGCTAAGGAGCTGATAAGACCAAGGGAACAGGATCTCTTCATGTGAGCCTCATGTGCACGCTTAGCCCGGGCCCTTTAGCCTCTATATAGCTCTATATATGTTACTTGCGGAATGGCTTTTTCAACCGCCCGTTTCCATCCGGGCGGTGCTGGCCGTGGAGAGCAAGCCCAGGCCGAGGTTCAGGGCCATAGACGTGAGCGCAGCGGCCCTCTGCGCTGCTCTCTACGCGGCTGGCTGCTACCTGACCGCCTATATAACATCTCCCTGGGGCTTCGGGCAGTTCAGGCCAGCCGTGATAATCCCGGGCGTCTTCGCCATCGTCTTCGGCCCCTGGCCAGCTGCCATCGGAGCTGCCATAGGGACCCTCATAGCCGACTCGGTGAAGCATGGCACCCTCTACATACCCAGCTTGACGGCGGCCGTGCCCGGTAACTTCATCGGCTTCTTCATGCTGGGCAAGCTCCTCCAGGGCCGCTTCACCTGGCGCAGGTTCGTGCTCGTCTCAAGCGCCATGCTCGTGATAGCGAACGCGGTAGTGGCTTTCCTCTACATCTTGACTAAGTGCGCCTTAGGCGTCCTCATCCTGCCGCCCGAGGGAATAGTGGCCATCTCGCTGGGCTTGACCATCTGGTGGTACGCTACCATGCTACCCTTTATGCTCTTCGCCACCCCACCCCTGCTGAAGGCGGTCTCGGCCGCAGCCCCTAGCCTGGTGCCGGAGGACGTGAGGACAGCCAGCGTGGCGAAAGAGGACAGGTTCCTCTTCACCCTGGCCCTAGTGGTGCCGGGCCTGATCTTCGCCTGCCTCGGGCTGCTGTTAGCCTTCACGCCACTCGGCACTTGGCTCTTCGTGGGGAAGCTCGCGGCCCTGGCCCTCGAGCCCACTAAGGTGCTGTTGATAGCCAGCGGCGGAGGACTCCTCGCCCTTGGGCTGATCTTCGGTGCATGGGCCAAATTCTGGGTCAGGGGCTGAACGGGAGGAGGCGCTGGGGCTTGGCGGGCGGAAAACCCTTCAAGCTGGTGGGCGTGGCCGGCACGTTCGATATGCTGCACAAGGGGCATGAGGCGCTCCTCAGGAAGGCCTTCGAGGTAGGCGAGAAAGTCGTGATAGGCCTTACGACGGACGAGTTCGCGGTCAAGATGCACAAGCCCCACGAGGTCGCGCCTTATAAAGAGCGCCTGGGAGAGCTTTTGGCCTTCATAATGCGTGAAGGCCAACTTCACAGGACGGAGGTAGTGGCCCTCATAGACCCTTATGGGCCAGCGGCCTGGGACGGCGGTTTCGAGGCCATAGTGGTGAGCGAGGAGACGGCCCCACGGGCGAAGGTGCTGAACGCCCTGAGGGCCAAGAGAGGCCTCAAGCCCCTGGAGCTCGTCGTGATACCGATGGTGCTGGCCGAGGACGGCAAGCCCATCTCCACCACGCGCATACGCGCGGGCGAGATAGACAGGGAAGGGCGTTTGCTGAAGCGCCAGGATTAGCCCCCGGCGAGCTTTTATAATAAGCCCGCACCAATATTTTCGGATTAGTGGACCAGAGTAGGGCATATCCACGTAGCTTACTTCTACCGACCTCTCAAGCCCTTCCACGGCTCCTGTTTAGAACGCTTAAGGGAGCTGCGCCTAAACGCTCCTTGAGCTTGAAGCGTACGGGAGTAGCCGACCTGCCGCTCCACACGGGCGGCGTGCCCAGGTGGCTCATGCGCAGGATGGTGCGTTTAGCGGACGCCATAGCCGTCTTGCTCGTGGAAGAGCACGGGCCAGCCGAGCTAGTGCGCCGCTTAGCCGATCCCTTCTGGTTCCAGGCGCTGGGGTGCGTGCTGGGCTTCGATTGGCATTCCTCTGGTATCACGACCGTGATAACAGCTGTCCTCAGGCAGGCCCTCAGGCCGGGGGAGCATGGCCTAGCGGTATGTGGCGGGAAAGGGAAGCGCTCCTTAGCTACCCCGCGCGATATAGAGGCCGCGGTGGAAGCGCTCGGCTTAAGCGAGAAGGCGCGCGAGGAGCTGACCTATGCCAGCAGGATGTGCGCGAAAGTGGATAACGCAGCTGTCCAAGATGGCTACACGCTCTACCATCACGCCCTCTTCGTGGCCGAGGACGGCACGTGGGCGGTCGTGCAGCAGGGCATGTGCGTGGCCGATAAAACGGCCAGGCGCTATCACTGGCTCTCCGAGGCGCTGGGCGATGGCGGCTTTGTGGTAGAGCCCCACTCCGGTATCGCTGGCGATACCATCAGGCCCGTGGCGCTTGACATGACGGCTAGGGAGAGCGAGGGGTGCCGCCGCGCCTCCGTCGACCTGGCCAAGGAAGGACCCGAGCGCGTCCGAAAGCTCCTCAAGTCCATTAGACCCAAGTGGCAGGAGACGCTCTGCCGCTGGCTCCCGGGCTTGGGCGGAACTCGGGATAACCTCCAGCTGCCGCTCAAGTATCTCAGGATGCCCCTGACGGCCAATTGGGATGCCCTAGCCCGCGCCTACGAGCTCCAGCCAGATGATTACGAGCAGCTCCTGGCCATAAGGGGCCTCGGGCCGGCCACCGCCAGGGCCCTGGCCTTAATAGCTGACCTGGTTTACGGTGAGGAGCCCTCCTGGCGTGACCCGGCGCGCTTCTCCTTCGCCTTCGGCGGCAAAGATGGTGTCCCCTACCCGGTTAACAGAGCCCTGATGGACGAGACTATAGCGGTGCTAAGAGAGGCCATAGAGAAGGCCAGGTTAGGCCGTGAGGAGAGGCTTAAGGCTCTTAAGCGGCTGAGGGGCCTCGCATCAGCGGCTAGAGGGGAGTAATGCCGGGGCTGTTGATTAAAGTAGCCATCTTGCTAAGGGCCCTCCTCTGCTCGGCTATCAGGCGGCTGTGGGGGAAGGCGCCCCCGGCCATCATATCAGCCATGGCACGTACCTTCCTGGCTTTACTGGCCCTGAGGCCCCGTATCGAGCTCCCAGCTGACGCAAGCGCCTTCTTGGCCGAGCACAGCTTCCGCGTAAGGTTCGTGGAGCACGAGTTGATCAAGGACCACATGGCCTGTTACAACGTGGCCTTTGGGGGCGTGAGACTTAGGCCGAGGGCAGCTGTCAAATTGGGCATACCGGATGGCGAGGTATGGCTATCGGAGGTCCTCAGGCCCTACGCGTCTTACGTGCTCTTCCACGAGGTAACCGAGATGTTCTACAGGGCCCGGGGCTTCCTCGGCCTCATGGGCCACCAGCTGGCCGAGGAAGAAGAGCTGCTCAGGTGGCACGCCGACACGGGCTGGCTGGAGATGAACGAGCGGATGGGGAGGCCCCACCTGGTGGCCCTGGCTAGGTGCTTGCGCGCCCTCAAGCGCGTAAGAATTCCGTGAGCTTCTTCTGCTCCACCAGGCCCCTGAGGAGCTTGCTGGCCCCTAGCCATACGCGCATGGGGATGGTGAGCTTCTTGGCCGCCGCGGCTAGGGCCTCTTCTAGGTTATCGGCCCTCACGGGCTCGGAGCGCAACGCGGCCCTGACGGCTTCCCGGACCTGCCAGACGCCCACGGGGAAGATATAGCCGGGCCTCACCTCGCGTATCACGATGACGCGGGCCTGCCTCCTCACGCGTTTCAGGGCCTCGCAGACGGCTAGGCGGGCCGCGTAGTAAGAGCCGCCGGGTTTAGCGTAGGTAGTGCGGCCCTGCCACCCCTCCCAATCGCCTATCACGACAGTCCGGTAAGAGGGGTTCCACACCGAGCCTGGGGACCAGGCCTCGAGCAGCTCGTAAGACCAGGCCTCGGGCGCGAAAATGACGGCGTAATGGTTGTCCAAGTAGGAGGTCGTGAAGACCAAGTAGCGGTCCAGCACGGGGTAGCGCTTCACCTCATCGGCTAGGGCACGCGAGATGATACTGTCAACGGCCGTTATGCTCCAGCGCGTCGGGACCAAGCGCCTAAGGCGCTCAAGACCGAAGGCCCCTACGCTGAAGGCCCTCTGTATCTTGGAGACGGGAACGCCGCGCTCGTAGAGCCATAGGACAGCCTCAGCCGCCCTCAAATCCGTGTCCGAGTAAGCCCTCTCGAGCCTGTGGTCCCAGCGGCCCACGTCCACATCCAAGGCCCGGAGGGGGGCCGAGGGGCCGAAGGGCTGGACGCCTTCGTCTAACACCACGACTTTCCTAGGGGGGTTGGCCAGGAGGGCCTCGGAGTCAACCGGCCTCTCGGCCAAGGCCAGCTCTAACGTCCTCTCCATGAGCTTGCCGGCTTTCCAGGGCTTCCTCACGTCCACGGGGAAACTGCCCCTCACCAGGGCCGTGCGCATGCGTATTATCTCGTCTAGCGACAGCCCGAACCACTCCTCGGGCCTGTCCATGTGGCCCGTGTCGGCCCTGACGGGCGGCACCAGGGGGCCCATGTTCACGTAGGGGTAGCCCAGCCGGCCCACGAAGACGGCGGGAGGGCTATTTCCCTCTAGCTCCGTGCCCCTTAGGTCGGGCATGTAGGAGCTGTAGAGCCTCAGGGCCGTCAGGAAAGGACAATCAGGGCGGCCGCAGAGGCCTTTCCCCTTGCACTTCAGGCAGAGCGCCCTAACATAAGCCACGCTCACGCCCTCGGCTAGCCTCTTGATCCCTGGCCCAAGCTCGGCGGCTATTCTGGGGTCCTCTATGAGACCCTCCAGCCACCTCTGGCCCACCGGTACCCGCCGGCCCCTCGCCTTATCGGGCGGCTTACGTACCATACGCCCTTCAGGCGATCAGTTATCCTAAAGGGAATTAAAAACGTGCCTGAGACGCTCAAGGACAAAAAAGTAGGGGTAGGTGAAAACCACTTCAGGCCCTGAAAGCCGGGTACCTCACCACGTCCGCCTTGGGTACCACTATGGCCAACTTGAGGAGCCAACCTCTCACGGCGTAGAGGCAGAAGGCCTTCACGGCCTTTGGCTCGCCATCGCCCTCGCGCACGATGGCCTTATCCTTGAAGGCAAAGGACCTCCGTATTAGGCCGCTCTCGCGCTGTAGCCTGGGCCTGGTGGAACCGCAGAAGGGGGCGATCCAGGAGACCTTGGCCCTCACGCCCTCGCCTTCATCATCGTGGAGCCAGGCAGCAGCTCTCAGGAGCACGCTGAAGCCCACTAGCAGGCGCGAGCCCTCGGTACCTCCCGGCCAATCGGCTATCCTGAAGGCAGCGACCAGCAATACCCCTCCGTTCAGCCTATAGGCCACGAGCGTCCTATTGCCTCCCTCGGCCGCGTAGCTGGCGACCACCGTCTCGTGGAGTCTCGGGCAGTAGAAGGCCATGAGGACCACGGTAATGCTCACGTTATAGTAACCGCTCTGGCCGCTGGCCTCGCCCTTGTACTCTATGTACACCGGCTCGGTGTTCCTGAAGCCCATGGCCAGGCCCACGGGCCTGCCGTCATGCTTTATCACGCGGAAATCGGAGTGCGCCCAAGCGGTATCAGCCGGACGCGCGACTGCTATTGGCGTGCGGTTCTGGACCTCAGCTATGCCCGTGAAAACGAACGCGAAGGCCAAGATAGTGGTGTGGCGCGGGCCGTAGACCATTAGGCTGTAGAGGACCGCTGGCTTCTCGCCCTTATAGGCCCCCATGAGGACGGCGCCGGGGAACTCGAGGGTCTCCACGAGCACTTCTCCCTGGCCCTGGCCACCGGAGCCAGCGGACGCGCTGTTCGAGCTGGCCGAGGCCGCTAGGGTAGTGTAGGCGATGGACGAGGCAGCGATTGAGGCCGCTACGAGCAGGGCCACCAAGAGCGCCTTCCTGAGCCCCATCTTCACCACCGCCGGTTATACGCTGGCCCTTGCGGGATTTAAGTGGGCGGAATGAAGCGTCTGGAGCTTTCGTCCACAAGCCTTTTATATTTCCCTCGGCCGCCCCGACGTAGGATGATAGGCGGGTTTCTGCTCTTCAGCTCGGCCATGGAGGTCCTCGAGGGGCTGGTGGCCCTATTGGTCTGCTACCACGCCCTCAAGTTCTACAAGCTGGCCGGGGGGAAACAGCTGTTCTCTCTCTTCACGGCCTTCCTCATCCTAGGGGTTGGCCTCATGGGCCACGGCCTCACTACCGGTCTAGTCATCTTCTACCTAGCGAGGCTCAAGGCATTTTTCGTCCTGCTGGCCCTCCGGGTATCGGCCCTCGCCCTCTTCGTGTGCGAATGTGCTTCTTACGGCATCCTGGCCTACTCCTACACCAAGGGGCCAGGTGAGACCGGGGCAGCGCCCGGCAAGGCCCAATTGACCGCCTTATCGGCCTGGCTGGCCTGGCCGTTAGCGACGGCCATCGGCCAACGCTCCATCAAGCCCGAGGTCCTCGTGGCCCTAATGAGGCCGCACCCTCTATTCGAGGCCGTGGTGCTGGCCCTGCTGGCTTACCTCAGCTTCAGGACCACCTCCCACTTCCTGAGCGAGCGGGACCTCAACCCCTTCCTCGTCTGCTTCGGCTTCCTCTTCCTCACCGCCGCCCGCGCTTGTTTCTTGCTCTCCCACGCCTTAGCGGCCCTCTTCATCACCGGCCACTTACTCCAGCTCCTGGCCTTCCTCAGCATCCTGCTTGTGGTACTGAGGGTGATCTCGGCTTGAGGGGCAGGAGGAGCCGGGCGCGCTACAGGTCTAGGCTGAGGATAATCACGGACATACTGACCGTGATAGCCGAGGAAGGTGGCTCAGCCGGGCCGACTCGCATCCTCTACGGCGCTAACCTATCGCACGACAGGCTGGTGCGTTACCTGACCGAGATGGAGGAGAAAGAGCTCATAAGGCGCTTGGTGGACGAGGAAGGGCGGACACGTTACGAGCTCACGGAGAAGGGCAGGAAACTACTGAGGGAGGTCAGGCGCATAGAGGAGTTCCTCCGCGCCTTCGGGCTTGAGATATAAATTGGGCACTTTAACGGTCAATAGGGCCTTATCTCTTACGCCAGAACAGCTTAAGAATGGGGCGCTGCCCGGGCCTCTTAATCTTGCGCGTCTCCACTATCTCCTCGCGCTCGAAGAGCTTAGCGCCCACGATGAGCGCCCCGGCGGTCCAGGCGAGCATGTAGAGCGCGTTAAGAGCTATCACGGGCCAGGGGCGCCCATATATGACTGCGTTGTTTATCATAAGCATACCATGCGTGAAGGGTATGGCCAACAGGACGAGCCTGAGGGCGAGCGGGAGGTCCTCTAGCCTAGGCGTGGCGAACGTCATGGCCATGAGCATGACTGGCAGCATGAGGATGGTGCTGTAGTAGGTCTCGGCGTCTTTCACGGTCTTGGCGAGACAGGACATAGCCATGCCGAGCGAGGCGGAGAGGAACATGGTGAGCACCGCCGACGCGATGACCACGAGGGCCTGGCCTAAGCTCAACGTGGGCGCGGCGAGAGGGCCTAGCTCCAGGCCAGCTAGAGCCCAGCTCATGATGGCGTTGTAGATGGCTAAGCCCACCACGTTGAAGCTCATGTAGATGGCGGCCGCGAAGCCGGCGGCCAGGAGCTTGCCGAGCAGGATAGACGACCGCCTCACGGGGGTGGCTAACAGCACTTCTAACGTCTTCTTCTCCCTCTCCCCCGCGAAACTAGTGGTTATCACGGGCATGGGGCCATAGATGGCCGACATCACGAGCATCATGGAGAGTATGAGGAGCGTGAAAGGCAGTTTCCTTATGGGCTTCTCATCGGCCATTATATGGTATCTGGGCATCTCCAGGGCCTTGAGGGCTGCTTCTATAGCGCCGGCCACGGCCGAGGCCTTGGTGCTGGTGGGGTCCACCCATATCTCCACGACCCCCACGCCCGTGGTGGTCAAGCTCTCCGTGAAATTAGCTGGCACGCGGACGTAGAGGACTGCCTTGCCCTCTTCCACCAGCTCCATGCCCTCTTTGGCCGGTATCTCGTGGACTACTACGTTCATGTTCGCGGCCACCGCGTAAATCGTGGCGTTAGCGAGGGCGCCGAAAGGGCCGTTGTCCTCCACCGTCAAGTACATGTCCAGGGGCTTGGCCATGGGGCTGCTGGGCGCCATGGAGCCGAATATGAAGGCGTACATGACGCCCAAGGCCAGCCAGACGAGTATAGGCGTTATCACGAGCGTTAAGAGCGTCTTCCGGGACCTCAGCTGTTCTTTCACTTCCTTCCTGGCTATCACGGCCCAAGGCCTCATTCTCCTTCCCCCTCCACCAACCTGATGAAGAGGTCCTCCAAGCCCTTCTCCTGGAAGCGCTCCTCCAGCTCCTTTATGGTCCCGAGGGCCACCAGGCGCCCCTTATCTATTATGGCCACGCGGTCGCAAGTGCGCTCGGCGTCCTCTAGGTCATTCGTGGTCAGTATGACCGTCCGGCCCCCCTCGGCCAGCTGCCTTATGAGGCGCCTTATCCTCCTGACGGCGAACACATCTAAGCCCATGGTGGGCTCGTCTAGTATCACGAGCTCGGGGTCATGTATTATGGCCCTGGCCACCATTAAGCGCCTCTTCATGCCCCCGCTGTATTCGCCAGCCCTATCGTCGGCCCTGTGCACCAGGCCCACTAGCTTAAGGACTTCTTCCACGCGCTTAGCCAGCTCATCACCCTCAAGGCCGTAGAGGCGGCCGAAATACTCTAGGTTCTCGCGGCCGGTGAGCATATCGTAAATATCGCTCTCCTGGGGCAGGAGCCCTATATGCTTGCGGGCCTTCAGGGCTTCACGTGGCATCTCGTAGCCCAGGACCGTTATACGGCCAGAAGAGGGCCTCAGGAGGCCACATATCATGCGCACCGTGGTGGTCTTGCCAGCGCCGTTAGGGCCTAAGAGGCCGAGGACCTCGCCCCTGTATACGTCAAGCGAGAGCCTGTCCACGGCCAGCACGGGGCCGAAGCGCTTGGAGACCTCCTCTAGCTTCACGACCACCTCGCTCATCGGCGTTGGCCTCCGAGGATCGGGCGAGCCCGCATTTAAAAGAGTTCTGAGCGACATGTGCTTGAGGGGCTGGGGGCCGATATGATATTGTTTTTCAGCCCCGGTTGCCCGGCTAGCACAGGGCCTATGACCGGACCGGCACAACCGGCCGCCCTGGGTGGCCGGTAGCCCGGTTGTGGGAGGCCCACGCTAAACCTAAGTGGCCCGGGTAGGGCATGTCCTGAGGTGGCCCTGGGTTGTCGGGTGAGTTCCCCGAGAAGCTCATCACCGAGGAAGACATCAGAAAGGCGTTAGAGCTCATAAAGGCAGGTTATAGGCACGAGATAACCGTAGAGGGTTCCGCCGATTTCGTAGAGGCCGTGAGGGAGGCGCTGGGGCTCGTTGACCTAGCGGGCTACGGGGACCTCGTGAGGGCCTACATAAGGGCCGTTGTGCAAGTAGAGGGCTTCTCCCAACTCAGGCCAGAGGAGGCCATGGTCTGGTTGAGTACGGAGGCCGTGAAGAACCCCGTTTTGGCCGCGAGTTTCCTAGTCCAGAAGGCGGTCCAGATGAAGAATTACCTAGAGGGGCGCCCGTTCTACGGCCATGCCTGCGAGATGGAGACCGCTAAGGTCCGTTATAAGTTCATCAGGACCTTAAAGGAGCGCTGCCAAGATGAGCGCGTGAAAAAGCTCTGCGAGGACGTATTAGCAGAGCTTGAGGCTTCCCTTTACGACCTAGTGCCTTAAACCAGGCCCTTGCCGACCAGCACGCCTTTCTCGGAGGCCTCCGGCTTGTCCATCTCGTCTCTCATATAGGCCCAGGGCATGGAGCGGGACGTGTGGGCCGCGCCCACCTTCCCACTCGCGTCGAGTGTTATCACGCCCATAGGGGTCCCGGGGAAGGCCTGGAGCACAAGGCCCATGCAGGCCTGGGCTGCCTCAGGCGCGCTCAAGCCTACCCTCATGAAGAGGCAGGCCATCCTGGCTAGGCCGAGCTTTATGGCTACCTCGCCTATGCCCGTGGCCGAACAAGCGCCAAAGGCATCCGCATAAGTGCCGGCGCCTATCTGGGAGCTATCGCCCAGGCGGCCGGGCAGCTTGAGCATAAGGCCTCCCGTGGAGGTAGCCGCCGCTAAGCGCCCCTCGCCGTCGAGGGCCAGGGCACCCACGGTCCCCGGCGCCAGGTCCGGGTAAGACCTCATGAGTTCCGGGAGTTTGACGTAATACCTGGCCCGGCCGGCCTTGAGCTCCCCGAGCCAGTGCTCCCATAGCTTCACCCGCTCAGGCGTCTTGAGTTCGGCCTTCTCGAGGCCGAAGATATCCGCTAGTTTCTCGGCTGTTGGGCCAGTGAGCAAGACGTGATCTGTCTCCTCCATCACCAACCTAGCCAGCTTAACCGGGTGCCTCACGTCCTTGACGAGCGCCACCGCCCCGGCCGCGAGCGTGCTGCCGTCCATGATGGATGCCTCCGCTTCTACCTCGCCTGCCAAATTGAGGGAGGAGCCCACGCCTGCGTTGAAGATTGGGTCATCTTCCATGACCATCACGGCTGCCTCGACCGCATCTAAAGCGCTCCCGCCCCCCTTGAGGATCTTAAAACCTTCCTCGGCTGCCCTGACCACGCCCTCTAACGCCCTAGCTAGCCTGTCCTTGAGCCAGGCCCCCGCGCCACCATGCACAACCACTACTACCAAGCCCTACACCGCCGGGGCCTAGCCGGACTAGCGTGAATAACGTTGCGGCATAATGCCCTCTCAGCCAAGATATGGCTAGCAAAAATCGGAGTAGTGAGCCGTGTCTAAGGAGATAGCGTTCTCCCCGACTACTTCAGCGGCCAGGTCTCGGTGATCTCCTGCACCACACCAGCGGCCACGGTCTGGCCCATATCCCTTATGGCGAACCTACCGAGCTCGGGTATCTTGCGGTACTCCTCCAGCACTACGGGCCTCAGGGGCTGGAAGCGCACTACCGCGCCATCACCGGTCTTCAGGAAGCTGGGCTTCTCCTCCACTACCTGGCCCGTCCTCGGGTCTATCTTAGCTAAGAGCTCCGCGAACCTGCAGGCCACGTGAGCCGTGTGGGCGTGCATGACAGGCGTGTAACCAGCGGCTATGGAGGTCGGGTGGTATATCACGATGATACGGCCTATAAACTCCTTCACCACCGTGGGCGGGTTGTCCAGGTGGCCAGCCACGTCGCCGCGCCTGATGTCCTTGCGGGAGACGCCGCGCACGTTAAAGCCTATGTTATCGCCCGGCTCAGCCCGCTCTATCCTCTGGTGGTGCATCTCTATGGACTTCACCTCGCCCTGCTTGTTGGCCGGCATGAAGACCACGATATCGCCTACTTTCAGCACGCCCGTCTCCACGCGGCCAACGGGCACGGTGCCCACGCCCGTGATGGTGAAGACATCCTGGATGGGTATCCTGAGGGGCTTGTCTATGGGCTTAGGCGGCACCTCGAAGGTATCCAGGGCCTCTATGAGCGTAGGGCCATCGTACCAGGGCATCTTCTCGCTCTTCTTCACCAGGTTATCGCCCGTCCAACCAGAGACGGGCACGAAGGGTATCTTATCGACCTTGTAGCCTATCATCTTCAGCATGTCGGCCACGCGGGCCTTCACTTCCTCGTACCTATCCTTGTTCCAGTTCACGGTCGCGTCGTCCATCTTGTTGATAGCCACCACCATCTGGCGGATGCCCATGGTGAAGGCCAGGAAAGCGTGCTCCCTGGTCTGGCCGCCCGGGCCTATGCCTGCCTCGAACTCGCCCTTCTTGGCCGAGACCACCAGTATGGCCGCGTCGGCCTGGCTGGCGCCCGTTATCATGTTCTTCACGAAGTCCCTGTGGCCCGGCGCATCTATGATTGTGAAGTAGAACTTGGGGGTCTCGAACTTCAAGTGCGTCAGGTCAATCGTGAGGCCGCGCTCTCGCTCTTCCTTCAGCCTGTCCAACACCCAGGCGAACTTGAACGTCTCCTTGCCCAGCTTCTTGGCCTCCTCCTCGTACTGCCTTATGGTCCTCTCGTCCACGGCGCCGCAGAGGTACATCAGGTGGCCTACCATGGTGGACTTCCCGTGATCCACGTGCCCTATGACGATCAAGTTCAAGTGGGGCTTCTCAGACCTGCTCATCCTCCATCGCGCACCTCCGGCTCATGGGAGGAGCCTGCCAACTCTTATTTAGCTTTTTCGTGGGGTAGTCGGGCGCGGGCGAGAAGGGCTTAACTGCCCACGTCATCAGCTTGCCCTTACTTCCACACCAAGACCTGCTTTTAAGAGCCCCTTAGCCAGACAGAGCTTATCTATACCACTAACACGCCTACTAAGGACCATTTGGCCGCCGGACTCCTGAATAACGCCTTTTTGAGCTCTCCTGCTCTTAAGACGTGTGCCTCGAAGCCCGAGGGAGTTCCGGTCAAAAGAAGCTCATGATGCCGCGGCTACCCGCGCGTATGTACGCCGTCCCGTCGCATATTGTGGTGTTCAGGTCCGGGAAGCCCTCGCGGCAGACGGCGAACTCTAGGCCAGCCCTGATGGCCAAGTCCCTGACGGCGCGCATAAGCTCGTAGCGGCGCTCGGTGGGCAGGTAAAGGTAGCCGCCCACCCATTTAGCGCCCCCGTAGGCGGGTCTCACGGTTTCATAGAGGTCCGGGGCCTCCTGGGCCATCAGCTTGAACGTGCCTCTCACAGGCTTGAACGTGGAGCTCGTTACCTGCCTAGCCCCGGCGTCGGCTATGGCCTGGATTAGCTCCTTCAGGCTGGCTAGGTCATCGTTTAAGCCCGGCAGGATGGGATCTACGCGGGCCGTCACGGGCAAGCCCAGCTCAGAGAGGCGTTCTAAGGCCCTCAAGCGCCTTGAGGGGCTGGGCGCTCCAGGCTCTAAGCGCCTGGCTAAGTCCGTATCTAAGGTCGTGATGGTGATGGAGACCACACAACGCCCGGAGGACAGCACATCTGCATCGCGGGTCACTAGGTCCGATTTCGTCACGACCAAGACCGGGAAGCCGTGGTGGATGAGCACGCTTAGGCAGCGGCGCGTGAGGCGGAGGCGGGCCTCGAGGGGTTGGTAGGGGTCCGTGCAATCGCTCACCATGACGGGCATGTTGGGGCGCGTGCGGGATGCCATGACCTCGATACGGGTTCCGAGGTCCTTCCTGGGCTCGGGAGGCCCCTCGCGGAAGCTCGGGAATTTTATGCTATAACAGTAGAGGCAGCCGTGGGCACAACGGCCCTTGTAGACGTTCAGGTTGTACTTCGGCGGGCAGGTGCACCAAGTTCCACGGGCCGCCTTAAAGAGGGGAAGCCTCAAAGCCTTCAGCTACCCCCTAGAAAGCCGGCCCGGGGATGCCCTCAAGGGATAAAGCACCCTGCTGATCGGCGGGCTTAGGTTTTCTCCATGAGGGCTAGGATTTGCTTGGCCTTCCTTGCGTCAGCCGCCAGGTAACGAACCGCTTCCTCGTTGAGGCCCAGCCACTTGGCCAAGCCAGCGGCCATCTCCGGGTTATTCTGGAATATCACGCGGAGATAGGGCACTATCTTCTCCTTGGCTTCCTTGGCCGAGACGTGGCAGCGCCTCTTTATGGCCTGGGCGATGGCCGCTTGGAGCTCCCGCTCGGTCTTACCCCTGGACAGGTACCTTATGCGTTCAGGGAAGCTGAACTTCACGAAGCCTGGCTTGCTGGCCTTCTTCGCCATAGCCACGCCAGCGGTCATGAAGGTCGTGAAATAGCGCCCCAGGCCCCAATCCTGTGTCCTCACTATCCGGCCCCTGAAGAGGTCGGCCCTGGCCAACGCTTCCATGGCCCTGGCTACGTCTCCCGGGTCCTTGTAGGCCCTGGGCACATTCTCGTAAATCCACTCGAAGAGCATGTCCAGGTCCACATCGGCTTCCTTGGTAGCGCTCATGGCTCTAGCGCACGACTCAGCGTGGAAGACGTTACCTAAAACGCGGAATATCTCTTTCTTCCTATCGCGCGTGCCCAGCCAAGCCACGTCCTCGTAAGTCAAGCGCTTCTTGCCCTGGGCAGCTGCCTGGAGGTCCATGATAGCTGAGCGCACATCGCCATCTGCCCTCTTGGCCAAGAAGGCCAGGGCCTCCCTATCCGTCACGATGCCCTCTCGCTCGCAAATGCGCTGGAGCACTTTCATGATATCCCGGGGACTCACGCGCTTGAACTCCACCATGTGGCACATCTCTCGCAGCGGCCGGAAGCGGGGGTCCCAGGGGTTATTGGCTATCAGCGCTATAGGGCACCTAGCTGCCTTTATGAGCTTCATGATAGCTGCCAGCCCGCCCGTGTCAGCCGTGCCCGTTATGCCATCTAGCTCATCGAATAATAGCATCCTGGGCTTCCCGAACAGGGAACCAGCTAGGGCAGCCGGCCCTACTAAACGCTCTATCTGCTCCGCAGTCCTGAAGTCGCTGGCGTTCGTCTCTATGAGCTCGAAGCCCAGGTCGTTTGCTAAAGCCTGGATAGCAGCTGTCTTGCCCGTGCCGGGGGGGCCGTAGAGGAAGACGGCCTTCTTCTCCGGCACACGCCCTTCTTTCCACGCTTTAGCCCACTCTAAGAGCGTCGCCTTAGCTTTCTCGTTTCCCACGACCTCTGAGAGCGTCCTAGGCCTGTGCTTGACCGTCCAGAGCTGATACGCCATATCAGCCTCCCCGCTTCATGAGAGCACCATATTCGGTTAGGTGGGCCAGGAGGGCGCTGAGCTGGACTTCCTCGTTAGCGCCCATGACGAGCCTGAAATCTATCTCGCCCACCACTTCGGCTATGCGGACCTTCCACCGCTCTGGGATATCCATCCTGAATATCTGGCTGTGGATCTGCCTTATCAGGTCCGTGCCGGCCACGCCGTAGCGCCATATGAGGTCGCGCAGTATCTCGCGGGCCTTGATGAAATCGCCGTCCAGGGCCGTCTGGATCATCTCCGCCACGCGGGCCGGGTTAGCGTGGCCCACCACGGCGTAGACCACCTCCGCATCTACGGGCTTACCCAGGCTCGCGGCAGCTTGGAGCGTGTTAATGGCCTTGCGCAGATCCCCGCCGCTCACGTCTAATATGGCCTCCACGCCTGAATCGAGCAGCTCGACGTTCTCCTTCTCCGCGATATACCTTAGGCGGGCCGCGATGTACTCGGGCTTGAGGTAAGTGAAGCGGAAGGGAGCGCAGCGCGATTGGATGGGCTCTATGATGCGAGCCGAGTAGTTCGCGATCAATATGAAACGGCAGGTCTCCGTGTAGCGTTCCATAATACGCCTCAGGGCCTGTTGGGCATCAGCCGTCATATTGTCCGCCTCGTCCAAGATGAGGAGCTTGAAGGGCACTTTCCCCATGGCCATGCTCCGCGCGAACGTCTTCACGGTCTCGCGGATGACATTTATGCCCCTCTCGTCGCTTGCGTTCAGCTCCATGATGTAGTTCGGGTACTCAGGCCCGTAGAGATCGTGGGCTAAGCATAGAGCAGCCGTGGTCTTGCCCGTCCCGGGCGGACCAGCGAAGAGACAGTGAGGCACGTTGCCGGATTTCACGAACCCCTTCAGACGCGCTACTATCTCCTCCTGGTCCACCATCTCATCCAGGCTGCGAGGCCTGTACTTCTCCGTCCACATCATAACCGACATGTTCAGCTCCCTCTACGTGAGGCCCAGCTACGGGCCTCTTATATCCTTTGGCACCGGCTTATTTCACGCTCGGGATGCCCGAGCCACCGGCTGCTTTAACGCGCCTGCCTCCCCACGCGGATAAGGATGCCCCGGCCGACCTAGATTTGGCTATCTGAAAGCCGGCATCAGGCAGGGAACACTTACGCTCAGCTCTCCCCGCTGGGCGTGATAAGACCTTGTGAGGCGGCCCTATATAGGGCCGCCCCCCAGCCAACACGAGCAAGCATGAGGGAAGAGGTAGAACGTGCTATCTCAAATGCCGAGTTCGAGTTCCTTAACACCAAGGTGCGCGTGCAGGCAGAGTGCGATTTCCAGGCCCTCGAGCTCCCCGGACTGGCGATAGGGCCTTTTAGCAAAGGGGAGCGATACAGTTTGCCGCTCTGGGTGGCACTAGAGCTGGCCAGGAAGGGCGTGGTAAAGCTCGTGGAACCACCTGAGCTGAGTACTGAGGAGCTAATAAGGGTGCACAGCAGGGAGACGCGCCTCTCTAAAGGCCTGGCGGCCGAGCTGCCGGGCGATTTTTACCCGAGGCTAAGGCGCCTCCTGGCCAAAGTACGTGATGACGCCCAGAGGGACCCCTCTAGGCTAGCGGAGCTGGGCAGGCTCCAGCACATGGCCCGCGATATAGTGGACGTGAGGCTGAAGAAGATAGTCTCCCTGGCCTCGAGCGTGGCCAGGAGCCCCCTCACGCGCAAGTACCTGACGCCCGAGGAAGAGCTGCTCTTCGATGTGATAGGGGATCTCGCCGACGCCTGGAGGGAGAAGGTAGTAGGGATAGGGGGTGCTGGCGTTGGCTGACCCAGCCAGCGGGCCGCCAGAGGTAGAAGCCCTGCCCGCCGAGGTAGGGCCAGAGGAGGCTAGAATAGCCCAGCTAGCCGAACAGGAGTTCAAGGCGCTCTTCAAGCTGGAGAAGTACAGGCAGAGGATAGCGAAGATGGCCAGGGACGGCAGCACCTCTGTGATCGTGGATTTCGAGGACATCTACGCGCGGAGCCCCGAGCTCGCTAAGGCGCTCATCGAGCAGCCGGTCACCGTCCTGTCCTACGCCAGCGCGGCCGCAAAAGAGCAGTTGAAGATAGAGGAGCCCGAATACGCCGAGAAGGTCAGGGAGGTCACGGTCCGCATAAACAGGCTACCAGAGATACTACCCCTCAGGCGCTTGAGTTCGGCTCACATAGGCAAGTTGGTTTCTGTAGAGGGCATAGTAGTCCGCGCCACGCCCGTCAGGCCGCTCGTGGTAAACGCCGTCTTCAAGTGCTTGCGCTGCGACCAGCTCATCGTCACGGGCATAAGGAAGCCCATGCTGACCGCGCCGGAGCCGCGCACCTGCCCCTACTGCAAGAGCAAGGGGCCCTTTGAGCTAGACGAGAGCCGCACGGAGTTCATAGATTACCAAGAGATACGCGTCCAGGAGAAACCCGAGGACCTGCCGCCGGGCCAGCTGCCGCGCTGGGTGAACGTGCGCATAGTGGGCTCCGATCTGGTGGACGTGGCTAGGCCAGGCGACCGAGTGGTCATCACAGGCGTGGTGCGCGTGGCCAGCCCGGCTGGCCGGCTCAGGAGGGGGCTGGAGATGTACATAGAGGCTAACAACGTGGAGGCCACCACGCGCGAAGAAGAGGCCATCGAGATAAGCCCAGAGGAGGAAGCTAAGATAAGGGAGCTGGCCAAGGACCCGAACATCCACGAGAAAATCATAAAATCCATAGCGCCCTCCATCTACGGCTACGAGCACATCAAGGAGGCCATCATGTATCTCCTCTTCGGGGGCGTCAGCAAGGAACTACCCGACGTGCGCAAACGTGGCGATATCCACGTGCTCCTCATAGGCGACCCGGGCACGGGCAAGAGCGCCCTCCTCCAGTACGTGGCCAGGATAGCGCCCAGGGGCCTCTACACGAGCGGGAGAGGCACTACCGCTGCTGGCCTGACGGCAGCCGTGATACGCGAGGCCCAGGGGGGCATGAGCCTCGAGGCTGGCGCGCTTGTCCTGGCTGATAAGGGCGTGGCCTGTATAGACGAGATCGAGAAGATGAGGCCGGAAGACAGAGTTGCCATGCACGAGGCTATGGAACAGCAATCTATTTCGATAGCTAAGGGCGGTATTGTGGCCACCCTGAACGCCCGCACGGCCATCTTAGCTGCCGCGAACCCCGATTTAGGCCGCTACGACCCGTACAGGTCGGTGGTGGAGAACGTCTCCAAGCTGCCCATTACCATCCTCTCGCGCTTCGACTTGATCTTTGTGATAAGGGACGTGCCGGACAAGGAGCGGGATGCCAGAATGGCGGAGCACATCTTAGAGACGCACAGGGCACGGGAAATGGCCTTAGAGCCCCCCATACCGCCAGAGCTCCTGCGCAAGTACATCAGCTACGCGAAGATGATCGAGCCCAAGCTGACGGACGAGGCCATAGAGCGCATAAGGGAGTTTTACCTCCAGATGCGCTCCAGGAGCGAGGGGGAGGGCTCGCCGATAGCCATAACGGCCCGTCAACTGGAATCTCTCATAAGGATCGCTGAGGCCCGCGCCAGGGCGGCCCTGCGCGAGTACGTGACGGCTGAAGACGCTGAGGCCGCCATAAATATCATGAAGCGCTCCCTCCAGGAGGTGGGCATAGACTTGGAGACGAAGCGCATAGATATAGACGTGATAATGACGGGCAAGCCTAAGAGCCTGCGCGATAAGCTCCAGCTGGTACTGAACACCATAGCCAGGCTGGACGAGGGGGATGGCGTTTCCGAGGCCGACTTGATACGCGAGTTAGAGGCCGAGGGCGTCTCAGAGGCGGAGGTAACACGTCTCCTGGGCGTGCTACGTAGGGACGGGCTGATATTTGAGGTAAGGCCTGGCAGGTACAGGAAGGTGTGAGGCGCCCGGGGCCTTGCGCGTGGACGAACTGCCCGTGGATGAGCAGGTGAAGGCTATCCTGCGCGAGCAAGGCATAACTGAGCTTTATCCGCCACAGGAGGCAGCTATAAGGGCTGGTGCGCTCGAGGGACGAAACATAGTCTTGGCCAGCCCGACCGCGTCCGGGAAGACGCTCGTGGCCATCTTATGTGCCATGAAGCACGTCCTAGAGCGTGGCGGGAAGGCCCTCTACCTCACGCCCCTCAGAGCCCTGGCGAATGAGAAGTACGAGGAGTTCAAGCGCTTCGAGCGGGTGCTCAAGCCCGATGGCTCGCCGGTGAGGGTAGCCATCTCCACAGGCGATTACGATAGCCCAGAACTCCACTTGGCCGGGGCAGACATAATCGTAACCACGAACGAGAAAGCTGACTCGCTCCTGAGGCACCGCTCGCCCTGGCTGGCGGACGTATCGCTGGTGGTCGCGGATGAAATCCACTTGCTCACCTTCCCGGACAGGGGGCCCACGCTCGAGGTGGTCTTGGCTAGGATGATGCAGCTGAGCCCCAGGGCGCAAATACTGGCCTTATCGGCCACGGTGAGCAACGCGGGCGAGCTGGCAGAATGGCTGAGGGCAGCCGTGGTGGACACGGATTGGCGGCCCGTGGAGCTGAGAGAAGGCGTCCTCTGCCAAGACGAGGTAGTGTTCAAGGACGGCGAGGTGCTCAAGCTGCCTACGGGGAGCACGAGGAAGCCCGTCCTAGCCCTCATCGAGAGGACGCTACGCCTGGGCGGGCAGGTCCTGGTGTTCGTGAGTACACGCCAGAGGGCGGTAAGCGTGGCCAAAAGGCTTGCGAGCTTCGTGGGCGAGAGGCTCTCCGAGGCTGCTAAGGACCTGTTGGCCAGGATAGCGGAGGAAGTGCTGGCGGCCGGCGAGAGGACTAGGCTTAGCGAGGCCCTGGCCGAGCTGGTAAGGCAGGGCGTGGCCTTCCACCACGCGGGCCTCGGGGCGGCCCACAGGCGCATAATAGAGCGCGAGTTCAGGGCAGGCCACATAAAGGTCCTCACGGCCACGCCCACGCTCGCTTATGGCGTGAACCTGCCAGCTAGGACGGTCATCATAAGCGATTACAGGCGCTACGAGCCGGGCTACGGCCTCTATGAGATAAGCGTGCTGGACTACAAGCAGATGGTCGGGCGAGCGGGACGGCCGAAGTACGACAAGGTGGGCGAGGCCGTGTTGATCGCGAGGACGGAGGAAGAGCTGGACTACCTCTTGGAGGCCTACGTGCTGGCCGAGCCAGAGCGCATCTGGTCTAAGTTAGCTAGGGAGAAAGTCTTAAGGGCGCATGTACTGGCCACCATAGCTTCTGGCTTTGCCACGAACGAGGGAGAGCTTTACGGCTTCTTCTCCCGCACCTTCTACGCCCACCAATACGGCCTGGGAACCATGAAGACCGTCATAAGGAAGGCCCTAAGCTTCATAGAGGAGCACGGCATGGTCGTGAGAGGCGATGGCGGCGACCTCAGGGCCACGCGCTTCGGCAAGAGGGTCTCCGAGCTCTACATAAACCCCGAGACAGCCGTGGTGATACGGACAGCCCTCATGGGCCGCTGGCCCAGCGAGCTCACGGACCTGAGCTTCCTCCACCTAATCGCCCACACGCCCGATATGTGGCCTAAGCTGAGGCCCTACAGGAGCGAGCTAGAGGAGCTAGTGGCCTTCCTTGACGAGCACGAGGATGAGTTCTTCTTCGGGCCGCCAGACCCAGAGGAAGACGCTATAGGTTTTGAGGAGTTCCTGGGCGAGCTCAAGGTAGCATGGGTCCTGAGGGCTTGGATAGAGGAAGAGCCAGAAGACCAATTGTTAGGGCAGTTCAGGGTCCAGCCAGGCGACCTCTACAGGCTCGTGGAAACAGCCCGCTGGCTCCTCTACTCCGCCCGCGAGCTAGCCCTTCTCTTCGGCCATAAGGAAGCGGCCGTGAAGCTCTCGGTGCTCATGGAGCGCGTGAGGCATGGGGTCAGGGAGGAGCTACTGCCCTTAGTACGCCTGAAGGGCGTTGGGCGCGTGAGAGCGCGCTTGCTTTACGCCGCTGGCTTCAGGACGCTAGAGGACCTGAGGAGAGCTAGTGTCCAAGAGCTAATGAAGGTGCCCCAGGTGGGCGCCAGGCTGGCCCTCAGCATAAAAGAGCAGTTAGGCGCTGAGATCACAAGGGAAGACCTTGAAGCTGTTAAGAGGGAAGAATGGGTCCAGAAGAGCCTGGCTGATTATGCTTGAGGAAAGGGGCCCTCCTGACGTGGGCCCTTACTTCCACCTTGATGCTATCAGCTCTTCTACAGCGACGCCCTCAAGGGCCTCAGCTATCCTCGCAGCCGTCCTCTTAGCAATGTAGAAGGCCACGCCTAACTTGACATCCTTATTCACGAGGAGGAGGAGTATAGCTCCCTCGCCAGCCCTAGTGAGGAGCAGATAGCCATCGCTGCCGCAGACCACGCCCATCTCGAATTCCCCTAGCTTCAAGTCGATGCCCATGCGTTCGGCTATGCTGAGGACAGAAGAGCCCATAGCGGCCATTAGATCCTCATCCACGCTGGAGGGCATTAAGCTCTCTATTACAAAACCATCATGGCTTATCACCGCTAAAGCCCTCACACCGGGCGTCTCGTTCTTTATGGATGCTAGGATATCCCTGAGTTTCTCGAGTTCCGCCAAACCCAACCCACCCACTCCCTTTTCACATCTCCCTCCTCTTTGCTTTAAAATAAGCTTAACTATTAGTGAGATACACCCCTAGCTCGTTGCTCCATCATACGTGCCAACGTTTTGAACGGCTTATCTACATTTTTCATCAGCTTAGCCGAGGTCTCGATGTACACACTTATGCCCGTCTTCTCCATGAACTCCTTTATCTCGTCCTCACCCACTTCTCGCTCTAAATCTGCCTTGGTGCCGACTAATACCATTGGGATATCCCCGTTCACCTCCTTTATCAACCTGATCCAATCAAGTAAGTTCATCAAGGTCATGAGGGACGATAGGTCAAAGGCCAGGATAGCTCCATGGGCTTTGCTGATGAGCTTAGGCACGTTATAGATCATCCTGACGAACCTGGGCTGGCCGCTGAAATCGAAGACGGTGAGCTTGCACTTCACCTTGCCCTCTTGCTCGATGGTGCAGGTTACCAAGCTGAGGCCTATGGTGGCCTCGTGCTCGATAAAGCGCTTGAGCCTGAAGGCGTCCAATAAAGTGCTCTTGCCCACTCCGCCATCCCCAACTAACAGCACCTTGAAGCTCTTCATCCTCCTCATGGCTTGTGGACTGGCTCCTTAAAGCTTCGGCCTCCCGGGCCAATACTTATATGTCCTCCGCGCGACCGTGCTGACCGGAGGCCACGTAGGATATGGCACGCGGGCTAGCGGGTGGGCTGGCCCTCCTCTTGGGCACCGTCATAGTCCTCGGCTCCTTTGCCATAGCCTACATCAGCATGACCAGGCCAGGCCTTGCCTTGCCCTGGCCTCTCAACGTGGACCTACTTTACACGATAAAAGCCCTGACGGGCATGGACTTCAGCCGTTACGTGAAGCCCGAGGTTCGCGCGCTCCTCAACGCTGGTTTCCTGGCGCTCCTCCTGCTCATCGCCCAGGGAATAGGTTATGGTCTCCTCTACCTGGGCTCTAAGGCCCTCACACCAGCTTCACAAGGCTTATAATCCCTTGACAGCTTACTGCCAGTGGTGAGTAGATGGACTCGGCTAGGGCTGCTGGCGTAGCTCTACTGGCGGTAGGCATAGGGCTGCTGTTGTTCACCTTCTATTGCGCTTACCAAGAGTACCTCGCCGCCCCCACCATCAGCATACCTGCCGGCAGCGATCCCTGGGTCATCTTCACCGAGGTGCTCAGGTACCTCATAGAGCCATGTATTAAGGTCATGTTCTTGGGCGTGATGGGCTGGGCCGGCGTCGTGCTGACCAGTAGGGGCGTCCAACTGCTCAGGGCGCTGCCGCCCCCACGTGTTAAAGCACCGCCCACCGTGCCCCCGCCTCCGCCGACCGCTTACCCGCCGACTGAGACCTATATCCCTCCGCCTGAGACAGCGAGCAGGTAAGCGCGCTGGCTGGAGTTTAAAGGGAGGGCCAATCGTTGGAGGTCACCCTGAGGGCGTTAGCTGTCGCCACCGGCCTGCTGTGGCTGTTCTTGGGTGTCTTCCTAGCTACCGTCATCTACTCAGCGACCCAGATACGTGTGGAGGGCATAGCAGCCACCATACGGCAGGAGGACGCCTCCATAATCTTCTCCATTAACGTGACCATCTATAACGGGGGCTTCCACGATATAACTAACCTCAACATACGCACCGTCATGGTTCTGAATCTCACAGGTGATGTGCTGGCCAACGCCAGCTCCACGCTACCGGCCATAAGGAAGCGCGAGAGGGGCGTCCTGATCCACGAGATAGTGCTCGACCTAGCTGGGCTCGCCCAGAAGCCAGAGGTGATAAAGGTGCTCGCCTTCAACGATACTGCGATAGACCTGGCCATCTACATATCCCTCACCTACGCTTACGTCTTCGGCACGGTGTTGAACATGAACTCCTCCGTGCCCTGGGGCGCTCCTATGTCGGGCCTGGTGGTCAGGGGGTATCAGTTCGTGGGTAACGCTCTCCTCGTCAACATGAGCTTTAGCAACCACTCCCCCATGGGTTACGAGATCTGGCTGGAGGCCCTGAACGACCGCGGGGAGAGCCTGGGCACCTCGGACAAAGTATCTATGTCACCGGGGGCCGCGTTCGATGGGGCATTTGAGATATCCATACTCCACCCGGAGCTCTGGACGGGCTCAGGTACCCTGGTAGCCCACGTAGCGATAAAGGAGACCCAGCTGTCCCTGGAGGTGATGGAATACCGTGTCTGAGGAAGGACTCAAGACCCGCGTGAAGCGTTTGCTCGTGAGGATCGGCAGGGCAGCGGGCGCCGGCGTGCTGGCCTATATCACGTCTTATGTGGTGCCGACTTACTTGCTCTCCCAGGCCCTAGAAGCCTTCGGGGGGGTGGCGCCCGCTGGCCTAGCGCCTAGGGACCTCTTAGTGCTCTTCGCCACCATAGTGGTCTTCTTCACCGTCAGCACGGAGTTCACCAAGGGCACGGCTTTCGAACACGCCTTCTCCATAGGGAGGGGCATAACGCTCCTTTTCTTCTTCCTCTATGCCACCGGCGGAGGCGTGATAAGCGTGGTCCTCACGCCGGAAATGGGCGTGCCAGCCCCGGTGGCCGTGACCGTGGATGCTAGCCGCTTCCTCTTCATCCTAGTGGGCATAAACCTGTTGGACATAGGGAAGAGTCTGATAAGAGCCGTATATTCCATGAGCGAGAGGACAGAAGCAGAACTAGAGAGGAGCCTCTGAGGATCAGCCACTTATGACCGGTGCCCCCTCCTTTATGCTCTCCTCTTCCTAGGTAGCCGGACCTCTAGGATACCCCTGCGGAACTCAAATTTCATAGCGGCCATCTCCACGGGCACGGGCACGCGCGTCCTACAGCGCATCTCGCGGAACTCGCCGTCCACATGAAGAACGCCGAGGTCCTGGGGCCTTAGCGTCCTCTTCATCTCGGCTACTACTTCTATTAGGTTTTCCTCAAGCGGGCGGACCTGTATGGTCTCAGGCTTCACGAAGGGCAAGTCCATGGTGATCACGACCTCATCGGGCGCTATGGAGACGTGCGTCAGGGGCTCTATACACCTGCCCCTTACGTCCCAAGACGGTTTCTCGATGCCCAGGACCGACTCGATGAACTCCTCGGCCCTACGCTCGAGCTCCTCCGCGTATTCCCAGAGCAGCTCGAAAAGTCCCCTCCGCCTCCTGGGCCTCTCGGGCTCGGCCATGCTATCACGCCTCCTTCACGCGTAAAGCGGTATGTCGAGTTCTTGTGCTTTACGCATGCGGGCTAGCTCCCTCTGCGTCCTGCGCATCACGTCGCGGGCCCTGAGCCTGATCTCCTCGCCCTTCCTCAGGAGCTCTTCTACGTCTATCTCAACGCCCAATATCCTCGAGAGCTTCGCTAACACAGCAGCTGCCGCCTCTGGGTCAGGATAAGCGAAGAAGCACTGGGCTGTGAGTACTAAGGCCGGTATCTTCTGCTCCGCGCAGTAGCGCAGGATGAGCGCATAAGGGCCGACCATGATGCCCGTCTCAAGTACGTTCACGTCGTGGCCCTTGAGGACCTCAAGCGCCTCTGGCAGGCTAGCGGCCCCAAAGACATCCGGGTGGTCTATGTCCTGCCTATTGGGGACCGGGAGGCCGGAGAGCGATATGATGAGTTTCACACCTTTTGACCGGCACCACTCGACTATGGCCTTAGAGAGCGGGGCCACGGCCTCGGCTGGGACAGCGGTCTCGGAGAACACGACCAACAGGCCCTTATCGCCGAAAATCCTCACGGGCGAGTGGGGTAGGCCGCCGTGCAGCACGGCTATGGGGGGCAGCAGGTCAGAGCGCACGTAAGCGACCTCGCGCAAGCCGAGCTTCTGGATGAGGTATTGGGCCGCTATCACGCCCACCAAGCCCACGTCGGGCAGGCCTACCACGACTGTCTGGCCGGGCTCGACTGGTTCTTTCTCCACTACGTGGACCTCGCCCGCCAACACCGACACCGCTATGTAGGAGGACATCTTAGGGGGATAAGCCTTAGACCCGGGTAAGAGAGGAGCTTGATACGTACTCCCTTAATCGGCTTCCACGAGTTTCCTTATCTCCAATCTACAGGGTAGAGGGAGCTTAGAGGCCCCGCGCCTCAAGGCCTCCTTGGCTATCTCGATGCCGGGCTCGTCTACGCGCACCAACAGGACAGGCGAGCCTTCCCACACCTGGGCGGCTGTGCCCACGGGCTTGCCGAAGGCTAGCCTCATGCCGTCCTGCAGCCTGTCTGCACCAGCGCCGAAGATCATCTTGTTCTCGCGGAGCACGTGGTGCGGGTAAGGGACCACGCGGAAGAAGTAGTTAGTCCTGCCCAGCTTGGACTCAAGGTACTTGTTCGCCGCCACACGAGCGGCCTCGAGCGCGTTGTGCCTTATCTGACCGGACTTCTTGGCCACCAAGACCAGCTCGTACTGGAAGGGCCTATTAGGGTCGCCGTGCGTGAACTTCCTTATCTTCGGGTCCGGGATACCATCGATATACTCCCGCCTAGTGTAAGGGGGCGATTCCATCCTGCGCCAGCACCTCGGCTTCACGAGCGGACACCTCACCCGAGGCCATGCCGAGGGGGATTTAAATATTATCTAGGCCTCGCGCCCGCCAAGGCACTTGGCTACGTAATTCGCGATCTCAGCTACATCCTCCGGCATGAGCTCCCTCACGCGTCTCCCTGCGTGGGGGCTGGCCTGCGCTATATCCCGGGCCGCTTGCTCGTCCATGCCTAACGTGGCTAAAGCCAGCCTAAGAGCGCGCCTCACGGTCTTGTTCCTGTGCGCGAAGAGACCGCGGACTAGGGCCAGGAAGAGCGCCTCGTCCTCGACCCTGAAGGGAGGGGGGCGCTTGACGAGCTTCACGGCCATGGAATCCACGTCAGGCTGAGGCCAGAAGCGGTCCCTGGGCACGGGCTCGAGGAGCTCCACGTCGGCCCGGTAGTAAGCCGTGATAGTGAGGCGGCCGTAATCGTCCGTGCCAGGCTCGGCCACCAAGCGCCTGGCCAGCTCCTCCTGAACCACTAAGACGGCTAACTCAAGGCCCGGCTTGTCCAGGAGCCAGAAGATGAGCTTAGAGATTATGTTATAAGGGGGTGCCGAGACCGTCTTATTGAAGCTCGGGAGCTCGACCTTAAAGATATCGCCCTCTAAAACGCTCACATTACGGTATTGGGCTAGCCGCTCCCTCAGGACCCTAACTAAGCCCCTATCTATCTCGACGGCCAGGACGGCACCGCTCCTGCGGGCCAAGACCTCGGACAAGAAGCCCAGGCCAGCTCCCACGTCCAATACCACATCCCGCTTGCCCAAGACCGCGTGATCTGCTAACCTCTCCATGAGCCTGTTATCTAAGAGGAAATGCTGGCCTAACTTCTTCTTAGGCTTGAGACCGTGGGACCTTAAGATAGCCTTGACGGCCTTTATCGGTATCAAGGACAGCGCCCCTTCAGGCCCTCTGGGGGGCCGGGGGGCGGGTGAAGAGCCTGTACCTGGGCTCTTCCCTTAGCTCGTCCAAAACCCTCTTGGCAATTATCTTCACGGGATTGGGCAGGCCCGTGCGCTTCTGGAGGTCCTCAAAACTCTCGAAAGGCTTCTTCTGCCTCTCCTCTATTATGAGCCACATGTAGCGCTTCCCTATGCCGGGAAGGAGCTCTAACGCGTGGAGGCGCGGGGTAAGGGGGCTTGCCGTGTTAAAGAACTCCACAAAACGCTTCTCGTTCCTAGCTATGATGGATTCAACAGCTATCGGGAGCTCTGCCTTAGCCGCCGACGTCAGCTCGTCGTAGGAAATACGGCCTATGATATAGGCTATGTACTCACGCTCGTTTCGGCCTATGTAAACCCTATCATGGGGCTTGAGCTCCACGCCCTGCTTGGCCACAGCCTCTAAGAGCGTGAAATAGTCCTCGCCCACGAGCTGGACCACGGGGCCCACGAAACGCCTCCTCGGCCCGCCCCTGACCTCGCGGAAGATGAAGTCAAGGACGTATGCGTATTCCTCGTAGCGCTTCTC
>Ga0190367_1000496_pt1 | contig 28451 bp, 29 predicted proteins | sample 4872181011_MG_FD_171838 | JGI IMG/M metagenome (GOLD analysis project Ga0190367, IMG submission 171838) | Hydrothermal vent microbial mat bacterial communities from Southern Trench, Guaymas Basin, Mexico - 4872-18-10-11_MG | ecosystem: Environmental > Aquatic > Marine > Hydrothermal vents >...
CTTCACTCCAGCGGCCTCGAATATGCGTGCACAAACGTAACAAATCTCTGTAAGAGTTATCGATGGCAGAATGATTTCCAGCTGTCCAAGCGAGTTGACTATTGCCCTAGCAGCTTCGTGGTACGGAGCTTTTCTGTCTACGTAATCCACGAAGACCCCTGTGTCAACCACAGCTTTTGACACCCAGATCCCTCAGCAGCCTCTTTATTCTTTCCTCGTCGATTCTTCTCGATTCCCGCAGGATTTTCCCGGATTTCTCGCCGAGCTCTACGAAGACGTCTGGTGGAGCAGGAGCTAGCTCAAGGACGATTCTCTTACCTTCCACACGGATATTCAGGATGCTTCCGGGCTTAATTCCCAGTGCATCCCTTATCTCCTTAGGTATGACAATCTGACCCTTAGAAGACGTTTTGACTTTAGGCATAGTGAAGGTAAGAATTGGTAATACTTAAGTTTTACCTAGTCGGTGAGCAGAATTACAGATAGGGCTTTGCTGTCAACGTGCATTAACCATTTTTCCACTTCTTCTGCCTACTGCTCTATTCTTCAATAATCTTCAACTTTGAGCCCTTTGATCCTCTTAAAATGCTCGTCTCTCGTGACGAGTGTTAAATCGTACACAATAGCAGTTGCAGCGATGACAACGTCTGGAAAAGGTAGCATTTCACCTCTTTTTGCAAGTGAAGCGTCAATTTCTGCAGCTTTCTTTGCTATCTCATAGGTGTAAGGGATGATCTCAAATCTACTGAGAGCTGCTTCTCCACTCCTCAGCTTTTGCTCGTTTCCAATGTAAAACAAACCCCTCAAAACTTCGTGAGCAGTCACAACCGAGATCGCCTTTGTCGATGGAATGCTATCAACTTCCTCGGCCTTCTTTAAAGCTCCCCCTTCGTGTCTGAAGAGGTCGATAACAAAGGTGGTGTCGAAAATCCACATCAGAGCATCCCTCTAAGTCTTTTCAGGTCTATCTCTTTCTGCCTCTCAATCAGCTCCCTGATTTTCTCAGCTTCGTCATCTTCGAGTATTTTTGGAATGTCGCTTATCTTCTGCCTTCTCAGCAATCTTCTGATTACATCGCTGAAAGATTCGCCCTTCATCTTTGCTTTCGAGAGCATCTCGTAAACGTCATCCGATACAGCTATCGTTTTTGCCATTATTGTGTATTGGTATGTATATGTTATAAAGCTTTGGCTCATTTTTGCCACTAATGAAAAAACTAAGCGGTGATTCTGCCGGCCTATTAATTTCCAGCTTCTAAGAGTTTGCACATCACTTTCCTGCATCCATAATGAGTCTGTAGTCCTCCTCAGGTATCTCTCTCATCGCTTTTCCCATTAAATGCCCAGTCCACTTCTGCTTGTTCTTGATAAACTTGAACTTTGGAATCAGGGACTTGAAATCAACCGGCTTTGAGAAAATCTTCACGGGTTTTAGCTTTATTCGGAGAGGAAACACTTCGTTGCCCATTCCCGGAGGGGATTTGAAGATCCTCTTGCTGTCTTTGAACACTTCCGATGTCGCTTCGTAAACAGCGGCAATTCGGGGCTCCTTGATTTGATCTTTATCTCTTTCCTGCTTGAGGTAAATGATTAGTTTGTCTCCGGGTTTAACCTTCGCTATCGTGTTTTTATGCCTTTCCGGAACACCCCACACGTTTTTCTGCCTTATCACATGCCAGTTTTCTTCGGTTGTTATGCAGAGCCAGCAAGTCATTATATCACCTTCCTTATTTTTATTTAACTCAAGTTCAGTTTAACTCTTTTTGTGCCTTTGTACCAGAGCTTCCTGCACAGCTCCAAGCAGCAGACTCAACTGGATAAACTTTAGGCAATTCCTTAAAATGTATCTCTCGGTATCTCTCCTCTGTTCGAACTTTCTGTAATCTATATAAAATCCAATCAAACTCTCACCATCTATAGATGTCAAGGCCAGTTTTGTGGGACAAATGTGGTTCCTTAGTCCAGATGGGCTGCCAGAACCCCACCATCGGAGAGCTGACGGTCAGAACTACTGCACATCTGCTCGAATAATTTGCGAAGGGGTCTAGGAGTCTTTATCCCAGTGTGAACGCAATTTTTCCTCTTTAAAGGCTTCTTTTCCAATGAGTAAAAGCATAAAGAATAAATCGTTCCAAGATTTTCCTAATTTAATGACTCTTGCAAACTTCATTGATATTGAAACCACGAGAGATGAACTCATTAGAGTATGCAAGCAGGCTGCTGACCTTATCAGAACTAGAGTTGATTACAAGTATATTCTCGTGCTTCTTTTTCTGAAAAAACTGAGCGACGAGTGGAAGAGAGAGTACAATGATGCCCTCAAATACCTAATTGAAAAAGAAGGTCTGAGTAAAGAGGAAGCTGAAGAACTTGCAAAAGATGTCTCTTTCCACCGCTTCATGTATCCTGAGAAATATACCTGGGAAGAGCTAAGAAAGAACGTTAAAGAACTTCCTGTTAAGCTTTCAGAAGCGTTAAAGCTTTTGGCTGAGAAAAATCCAGAGCTGCAGGGAGTTGTTGACAGGCTCGACTTCCTCGAATTTACGAGACATAGGGACAACTTTGACATTCTCGTCCAGCTCTTCGAGCTTTTCAGCGGGCTTAACTTGGGGAGAACAAGCGACAGCATACTTGGTGATGCTTACGAGTGGATAATCGGTTACTTTGCTCCTCAGAAGGCTAAGGAAGGTGAGGTTTTCACCCCCTCGGAAGTTGTGGAATTGATTGTTAAAATCGTAGCTCCCAAACCACTCGAAAGCGTTTATGATCCCGCAGCAGGCTATGCGAGGATGTTGATAAGGGCTTACGATTACGTCAAGGAGAAGTATGGAGAGGATGAGGCAAAGAAGCTCTTTCTTTACGGTCAGGAAGTGAATCCCACAACCTATGCGATAGCAAAGATGAATGCAATTGTCCATGGAATTAAGGACATAAATCTCGTTGTTGGCGATACGCTGAAGAATCCGAGGTTTAAAGATGGGGAGAGCTTTCGCAGGTTTGATGTTGTTATAGCCAACCCTCCGTGGAATCAGGACGGATACGGCGAAGCTGAGCTTAAAAAAGCTGAATTCTATGAGGAGAGGTTTAAATACGGCTATCCTCCCAATAATTCCGCTGATTGGGCGTGGATCCAGCACATGCTTGCATCAGCAAAGAGATGTGTTGGTGTCGTAATCGATAACGGCTGCCTGTTCAGAGGTGGCAAGGAGAAGACGATAAGAAAAGCTATCTTGATGGATGATTTGCTTGAATGTGTCATTTTGCTGCCTGAGAAATTGTTTTACAATACTGGAGCGCCAGGAGCCATTCTGATCTTCAACAAGCAGAAGCCTGAGGAAAGGAAGGGAAAAGTTCTGTTTATCAACGCAAGCAATGAATACGAGAAGCATCCTGATGTTAGAAAGCTCAACAGGCTCGGGGAGAAGCACATCGAGAAAATAGTGAATGCTTACAGAGAGTTTAAGGATGTGGAGGGTTTTGCAAGGCTTGTCCCGCTTGATGAGATAAAGGAGAACGACTACAACCTGAACGTTACGCTTTACGTATTTCCGAAAGAGGAGGTTGAAGAGATTGATGTTGTTAGGGAGTGGGAGGGGCTAAAGGCTATTGAGGAGGAGATAAGGGAGGTTGAGGGGAGGATTGAGGAGTATTTGGCTGAACTTAATTATAAGGTATCATAGTAAGGATTTGGCAAATATTTTAAGGATAGTTGACATAAGCTCTATGGAGTGTGTAGTAATATGGCAGAACCAAAAAAGAAAACAAGAAAAAGAATCTACAACCCAGTAACTGGGAAGTACTACGAACTTAGGCAAAGAACTACGGAATCAGGAAGGAAGGGGCAGATAAAGGGACTCTGGCGACCACCGAAAAAAAGGAAGAAGAAATCGCTGCTAGATATAATCTTTGAAAAATAGTATGGAAGCAATTTTTTTGGATTCTAATGTTATTGCAAACTGGATTCTAATAAAGGATTTTGCCCAAAAATTTGAAGAGTTGAAGGATGACAAAATACTAAATCAAAGATTAGAGAACATTAGCTATTCCTACACTTTGGTTGAGGCCTTGCTGGAAACAGGCGACTATCAGGTTAAAGTTTCCAATTTAACGCTGGCAGAAGTTTCTCACGTTTTATACAATGAAATACTGTCTCTTAAAATGTATAGTCTAGGTATTCCAGTAACGTTATGGTCAAAGTTGCGAGGAAAACACGACTTAACAAAAGAAGAAAAGTTTCTCGTCAAAGAAACAATTGCAAAATACCTTGGAGAGTTAAAAAGTAAGGTAGAAGTCGTTAACGACATTATCGACGATGAAATTTATCCCAAACTCATTCTGGAATACAAGCTAAGAACACATGATGCAATTTTATTAACTACAGCAATTTTTAATGAGTGCTCATGGTTTATAACCAACGACAAGGAGATTGTTGAATTAAACAAGGGTAAAAGAAAAGCTAAATTTTCCAAAATCTTTAAAATAGTCCCCGATCTGCCCCAGAACTTCCTGAGGGTTGTAAGGTGAGATTATGCTATCAGGGTACAAAGAAACGCCAATCGGCAAAATTCCGGAGGATTGGGAGGTTGTTAGGCTTGGAGATGTTGCTGAGATTATAATGGGACAAGCTCCCCCATCCTACACGTACAACAAGGAACGTATAGGTCTCCCATTTCTACAAGGCAAAGCAGAATTTGGGAAGATTTATCCATCACCCCTATTCTATTGCTCAAAACCTATAAAAATAGCAGAATTAAATGATATTTTGCTTTCTGTTAGAGCTCCAGTAGGAGCCGTTAACATCTCACCATTTAAATGTTGTATTGGCAGAGGTTTAGCAGCAATTAGGGCAAAAAGTGATAAGCTCCATTATATGTTCTTGTTTTACTATTTGAAATTCAATGGCAAAAAATTTGAAGCTATATCTTCTGGTTCAACTTTTAAAGCAATAAAGAAAGAAGATATCGAGAACTACTTAATCCCACTCCCACCCCTCGAAGAACAACGTAAAATCTCCGAAATTCTTTCGACAGTTGACAATGCAATCCAAAAAGTCGATGAAGCGATAGTAAAGACTGAAAAACTGAAGAAAGGTCTGATGCAGGAGCTTTTGACGAGAGGCGTAGGGCACACGGAGTTTAAGGATACGGAGATTGGCAGAATTCCGAAAGAGTGGGAGGTTGTTAGGCTTGGTGAACTTGTAGAAATACAATCTGGGAAATATTTTGCATATTCAGAATTTTGTGAAAGTGGAATAAAATGCTTGAAAATAGATAATGTCGGATTTGGGGAGATACTATGGGAAACGACCACTTTTTTACCAGAAAAATACTTGGATAAATATTCTGAACTCGTTCTAGGGGTGGGAGACATAGTTTTGGCATTAAATAGGCCAATCATAGATGGAAAGTTAAAAATTGGGATATTGAGTGAAGCCGACGTACCATCAATACTTTATCAAAGAGTGGGTAGATTTATTTTCAAAAGTGAAAAAATATACAGGTACTTCATGTTTTATTTATTAATGGGCGAATACTTCAAGAAAGAACTGTCTAAATTGCTCATCGGAACTGATCAACCATATATAAGAACACCTGTGTTGCTAAAAATAAAAGTCCCACTCCCACCCCTCGAAGAACAGCAAAAAATCGCCGAAATTCTTTCGACTGTGGATAAAAAACTCGAACTCGAAAGAAAACGCAAGGAAAAACTTGAAAGAATTAAGAAGGGTTTGATGAATGATTTGCTGACTGGGAGGAGAAGGGTAAAAATTTAAACAGCTAAAACTTTAAATCTATCCAAACCAAATAATCATGGTGGAAAAAATGCAAATCATTGAAGCTGTTTACGAGAATGGGGTTTTGAAACCCCTCAAAAAGCTGAACTTAAAGGAGAAGAGTAGGGTGATAATTAAGATCATCGATAGGGATGAGCTTGAAAAACTCTTAGATTCGATGGTGATTGAGAAAGTTGAGAATGTAGACTATAAAAAGCTGAAAGAGGCTTACTATGAATCAATCTGAAGTTTTTGTGGATTCCTCTATTTTGGTCGGCTTAAACCTCGGAGATGAAAAAGCAAAGAATCTGATAAAAACGCTGATTGAAAACGGCAATACCTTGGTTATAAATCCGATAGTTTATTCTGAAACAGCTTTCAAAGTTATGCTCATTTTGGCACTCCAAGACGGTCTAAAAGGTGTTTACGACCTCAGAAAGAATTTAGATAAATACTCATGGGTCTACAGCAGGATAACAAAATCGATTGAAAAGCTAATAAGGAGCGGATTTTTGAAAGTTGTTGAGATTAACTGGGAAATAATAAAGATCTCAGCAGAAATCGGAGAAAAATATCATTTACTAACAAATGATGCAATAATAGTTGCAACAAGCACTATGGAATTCAAAAGATAGCTACTTTTGATGAAGATTTTGAAAAGGTCGAGTTTCTCGCAATTGCTTCGGAATAAGAAAAAGATTGAAATCTAAAGTATTAGGAATGTGAATAATTTTGCTATTTGATTATCAAAGCTTTTAAACATGGTTTTAACCTGGAAAAGCTCGAAAAAGAGATAGAAGAGGAAGGTAATATAATTGCAAGGAAGAAGTACAGGATTTTGAAGCAATGACCAGAATTTTCGGAATTAGAATATAAATCTTCAAGCGAAATCATTTTAACTATTTAATCTCTAAAATCCAAACAGTGAGAAAGGAGAAAATCCAATCTGAAGATTATCTTTCGGAAATTCTGGAGTCGTTTGGCTGGGAGTATGAATCTCTAAAACCAGACGATGCTCTGGCAATAGAGGAGTTTAGGAGTTCTTTAAAAAGGATTAATGACGTTAGCGATGAGGAAATTGATGAGGTTATAAATTACCTTACAACCCGCTCCTTCGATGCTGAAGGCTGCATTCAGATCCTTGAAGCAATAAAAAGGGGAGTAACTATAAAAGACAAGGATGGCAATCTCAAAACCATAAAACTCGTTGATTTTGCAGATTTGAAGGCTAACAGCCTCATATACTCGAGACAGGTTGGATTCAAGAACGTCATAATACCAGACATCGTCCTATTCGTGAATGGCATCCCTCTCGCTATTATAGAATGTAAAAAGATGGCTAAAGACTGGAAAGAAGGATATGAACAGATCAAAAGGTACGAGAAGCAAGTGCCTGAGCTTTTCAAGTACGCTCAGATAGGGATGAGCTTTGCAGACAGGCTTGTTTACTTCCCCATTGTGAGGTGGGCTGAGAATGTTGCAGTTTACGAATGGAAGCCCGAGTTTGATATTCTAAAACCTGAGATCCTACTTGACGTAATCAAATATTTCACCTACTACAGGGAGCAGGGAGGAGAGATTACAAAGATTCTGCCAAGATACATGCAGTACAGAGCAGCGAATGCAATAGCAGATAGAGCCGTAAAATACGCCAAAGGAATAGAAGACAGAAACAAGGGGCTGGTATGGCACTGGCAGGGAACGGGCAAAACACTGACGATGGTTTTTGCCGCTGAGAAGATTAGAGATTTGCTCGGGAATCCCACGATTTTCTTCATCGTTGACAGGGTTGAGCTTCAAAAGCAGATTTCCGACGAACTCAAGAATCTAAAGATTCATTGCGAGGTTATAGAGAGTATTGGTCATCTAAAGCGAGTTTTAAGCCATGCCAATGGCAAGAGGGGATTTTTCATCACTCTCATTCACAAATTCAGAGAGGAAGATCTTGCAGGGTTAAGAGAGCAGATAGAAAGTCAGGAAGGGAGCATAATGGCAAGAAAGGACGTTGTTTGCCTGATAGATGAAGGGCATCGAACACAGTATGGGGAGCTCGCTGCAAGCATGCGTAGCATTTTGAAGAATGCAAGCTTCTTCGCATTCACGGGCACACCAATAGCAAAGAAGGGTAGAGATACCTATGCCAGCTTTGGTTATCCAGACGAACCGTACCTTGACAAGTACTTCATAACCGATTCAATCAGCGATGGTTTCACGGTCAAAATAGCGTATCAGTCGAGGCTCGATGACGTTCACCTCGATAGAGAAAACCTCGAGGTTTTTCTATCGTCTAGGCTTGAGGAAATTCCTGAAGAATATCGGGAAAAGGTTGAGGAAGACCTGAAGAGAAAACTGAATAAGGTAAAAGTAATTCTTGAGGATGAGAGAAGGATTGAGAGGATAGCGAGAGACATTGCAAGCCACTACATCAAGAACGTTAAGCCCTTCAAAGCGATGGTTGTTGCGGTGAGCAGAAAAGCCTGTTTATCCTACAAAAAAGCTTTGGATAAGTTCCTGAAGCCGGAGGAAACTGAAATTGTTATGACTTTTTCACAAAACGACTCCAGAGAGATGCTTGACTACAAGAACTGGCAGATGAAAAAGTATGGTAAGGACGATTTAAAGCTCGTTCACGAGGAGATAGTTACGAGATTCAAGAAAAAGGAGAACCCGAAGATTCTCATTGTTACAGATATGCTGCTTACTGGCTTCGATGCTCCCATTTTGCAAACTATGTACCTCGATAAGCCCTTGAAGGAGCATCGCCTGCTTCAAGCTATAGCGAGAACAAACAGACCATTCATAAAGGATGGCCAGAATCTCAAGGGAGCAGGTTTAATCATAGATTATGTTGGCATCTTCAAGTTCCTCAAAAAAGCATTTGAGATGTATGAAGAAGAGGACATCAGAGGAGCTACTTACAATATTGAGGAGATTAAAGAGGAGTTAAGGAAAAAGATAGACAGTGCTTTCAGTTTCTTCGATTTCGAGCTTTCTTACGATAGAGATGTTATGGATAAGGCTGTGCTCGTTCTTGAAGAGAAAATAGAGGACTTCAGAAAGCTGTACTTTGAGATTAGGAATCTTTACAGGTTACTGCTTGAGGAGAGGCTTGAATTCAAAGATAGGTTCGATTTACTTTCTGAGCTCTATCACACCTATTTGCAGAGACAAAACAGGCTTGATGCTGAGATCGAGCAGAAAAGGGATCAGTTTTATCGCGAGGCTTTGAAATTCATCCACGAAACGATTGATATTGAGAGAATAAAGAGGGATTACCCGGTTGTTGTAATTGACGACGAATTCCTAAAAAGGATCAGAGAGGGCAAGGAGAAAAGAAACTTCTACGATTTGCTTTTCGCTGTTAAGAACTACACGAGGGAGATGAGCGACGAAACGATTGTTGAGAAAGTCGATAGAATAGTCAAGGACTGGAACGAAAGAAAAAGGGAAATGGATGAACTCTACGAAGAGCTGAAAACGCTAGCTGAAGTTATAAATGAAGAAAGAAAAGAGAAGGAGAAGCTTGGGTTGAACGAGAAGGAATACAGAGTTCTGAAGCTTTTAAGGAGCCATTTAAGTGAGAAGATTGAAGATAATGAGCTCGTTGATAACTTGAAGGAGATGCTGAAAGAGGTAGAAAGTGTAACTTTTCCGAGATGGTATGAGAAAAGTGAGGTTGTGGGTGAAGTTTCCAGGAGAGTGCTGCTCTTCCTTATAAAGAACTTCAAGGGCAAGCTCGATAATCCAACCAAGACGAGAGATGATATTGTCAGGTTTTTAAAGCTGTATGCCGAAAGAGAACTCGCTGAGTGATACCATGGATGTGCTGGTAGAGAGAAGACCCGTTAAGCATGCTCGAATCCAGGTTTTGGCAGATGGAAAGGTTAGAGTAGTTGCTCCAGAAGGCTTCGATGTTAATTCCTTCATAAACCAGCATTATGAATGGATAAAGAAAAAGAGAGCCGAGATAGAGGAATTTGCGAAAGATGTGAAGGGAAAGGAAAGAATGTTCATCCTGAACGGTAAGTTCTACCACCTCGTGAAAGACAAGAAATTTGAGATTGAGGAGGGTGACGAGGGGATAGTCAAATACTACAGCCTGAAAAGTCTGAAGAGAAAATTAACAGAAATGCTTAGAAAAGAGCTAAAGGAGACAACAGCTTTCTACTCAAGGCTTTTGGGTATAAAGTATGGAAAGGTATTCATAAGAATGCAAAAAACGAAGTGGGCAAGCTGCTCGTCAAAAGCAAACCTCAGCTTCAACCTTGCAATGCTTGCACTTCCAGAGAAGCTTAGAGAGTATATCGTCGTTCACGAGCTAGTTCATCTGCTTGAGCCGACACATTCAAAGGCCTTTTGGGAGACGGTTGGTTTTTATTATCCTGAATACAGGAAGGCTGAGCAGGATTTGAAGAAGTACTGGGTTATTGTGGAAAGAAATGAGATTTGGAGAGCGCTAAGGAAAGTAAAGTAGGTTTTTTAAGAATATCTTCCCCATTTTCTATACTACACTTCTCAATTTGTGCAGAACTCTGCAGAATTGCTAGCAAACTGGGAGTTTGTAAGGCTACAGTGTTTATAGGCTTAATTGGTGTTTCTGGAAATTTTTTTTCTAAATAATTGGCTAAAGCTTCAAGCCGCTTCCTGTAGACGAAGCTTCCAGCTGTCCATGTTTACTCGCTTCACAATTGTACGATTGTCCCCGCTGATTATATATAGTTGACAAATTGACAAATCGCCGGCCTCCTCGCATCTAACTTCCGAATATATGCGGGGGGCGGGATTTGAACCCGCGGACCCCTTCGGGACAGGGTTTCTCACCCTACTCGGGCCTTAAGCCCTGCGCCTTTTCCTGGCTCGGCAACCCCCGCTTTTGCCGGTTAGGTGATAACCAATCTAAGTGCTAAGGGTACTATCGCCGGACGTAACTTAATGCTTTGGTTTATTAAAGTATTCGTGTGAGATGTACATTATGCGATCGAAGAAGTTGACTTGTAAAACAAAAAGTTTACTTTCTCAAAAATCGCACTATACCAACTAGGAAGTTCATCCTTGAAACGGATTGCATATAACGCTTGTAATCGTTTCCAAACTTCTTGATATTTCTTTGCTCCTCTTCAAGCATTCCTAAATCCTAAAATAGTAGTATTAGGGCAGGTATGCTGATTACTAAACTTAAGTAGTTTTGCGCAATCAGAACAAGTCCGATCACAAAAAACATGCAGCCAAGATATATTGGATGTCTAACGACAGCGTAAATTCCACTGCTGACGAGAGTATAGTATCACAGAAGTTTCTTTCTTTTTGAACTTCCCCTTTCTTGTGGAGGTAGATATGACTAACAAAAAACAGACGACTCCAAATCCTAAACACAGCCAACCAGAAAATAGCAGTACCTTAATATTAGCGTAATTTTTAATGCGTTAAAATTTTCGGCTTATTTTGTTGCCGATCAACACTTCGACGCGGCTTGCGGTTAACTTTTCTAAGTTTTTATTTTTATAAATTTTTTTTTAATAGCCAAATCCACCACACGAAACTTCGTAAATTGCAGCCCTCACTCTGCCCCTTTTAAAAGCATAATTCTTGGCTTCGACGACGACTTGACAGTACGGTGGGCAACCTCCCACGGCAATCTTGAATTTCGTGCAAAAGTCTGAATTTGAGCACTCTATGACTTTTACCATCTTCTTACTCAAGTCTACAGCAACAGTAGCTTTTGTTCTTGGCAAATCGACAACAAAGTACTTTACTTCGGCCATTGACATCTGAATCTCCATACTTTTTTAATCTTTTTGATATAGTTATAATAATGAGTTAAAGTTTTAATAAGTTTTGTAAAAAGCACAACAAAGATATGCTCTGCCCGCAAACGGCAGTCAATGTCAAAATTCGGATTTATCGAGAGACAGACAAAGGGCTTCATAAACATCGACCCCCTCCAAACTGGCGGAAAGCTGAGCGAAGAGGCGAAAAAAGCTCTCGTAGAATGGGGGGACGGCTACAGCGTTTGTGACTTCTGTGCTGGTAGGTTGGAAGAGATAAAGACGCCTCCAATTCATGACTTCATAGAGGCTTTGCCAGATTTCTTGGGCTGTGACGTCGCAAGAATAACCAACGGGGCGAGGGAAGCTAAGTTTGCTGTAATGCATGCCCTCTCAAAACCCAACGCATGGGTGGTGATTGATGGCAATGCCCACTATACGAGCTATATAGCCGCTGAAAGAGCGGGATTAAACGTAGCAGAAGTGCCAAACACGGGCTATCCAGAGTTTAAGATAGAACCTAGCAGGTATGCGGAGGTCATTGAGGAAACGAAGAGGAAAGGAGATGTTGTTTTAGCAGTTCTCACTTATCCAGATGGAAATTATGGAAATTTGCCAAATGCAAGGCATATAGCAAAAATTTGCCATGATTATGACGTTCCACTCCTCCTGAACTGCGCTTATGCAGTCGGTAGAATGCCCGTAAAGATGAAAGAAATCGGGGCGGATTTCATAGTCGGAAGTGGTCATAAATCGATGGCGTCAGCCGGCCCTATTGGTGTCCTTGGTATGCGTGAAGAGTATGCTGGACAGCTTTTGAGAAGGTCTGAGAAGTACAAGAACAAGGAAGTAGAGTTCCTTGGCTGTACGGCAAGGGGTGTAGCGATTATGACGCTCATCGCTTCCTTTCCTTATGTTGTGGAGAGAATTAAGCGGTGGGATAAAGAGGTTGAGAAAGCCAGATGGTTTTCGGCAAAGATGGAAGAACTTGGAATTGTACAGCTCGGCGATAAGCCCCACAACCACGACCTGATGTTCTTTGAATCAGAAAGGCTGTATGAGATTTCGAAGAAAGCAAAGAAAGGGAGGTATTTCCTCTATAGGGAGTTAAAGAAGAGGAAAATACACGGAATTAAACCGGGGCTGACGAAGCACTTCAAGCTCTCTACCTACATGGTGCCTAAAGAGCAGCTTGAGGTTGTTTTAGGGGCTTTTGAGGAGATTTTGGAGAAGTATAGTTGATAAAGTATGTTCTGACTTTGCTACGCCTCTAATTCTTAGGACTGTACCGGTTATTTCAGCGATCTAATTTCAATCCTCTTTTCAAGCTCTTCGTAGGTAATAGTCTCATTCATGAAAGCTAGTACATCTTCTGTCTTCACAACAATTTCCTCAAGTGGTTCAAAGCTTCCGTAAACTTGAATGACTATTTTGCTTGAGTTTGGAGCGATAGTTGCAGCAGCACCCATTATGTAATAATTAACCGATTCCTTGCTCATGTTTTCTGGTAGGTTGTATCTTATCAGGGCTCTCTCTTGTGTTATGTCAACGACTGCGTCTTCTATTCCAACGCTTGCCAGTGCTGCATAAAGTTCAATATTTAGTGGATTTGGAGTTATTTCTGGTTTTTCTGATTCTAATGATAAAAAATAAAGAGACAGGATTAATAAAAATGCTACTAGCACCATGAGCTTTAATTTCATGAGCCACCACCTCATGGACCTACGGGTCCCAGCGTATTGCCGCTAAATATAACATGACCCGTTTTGTTGGTTAGGAGATATTTAATTACCCCCACTTTTTTCCAACTTGTTTTTATCTTGAAAGTGCCACCAAAGGGAAAGTAAGCTGGTGAAGCGGGTTCTCTAGCATAAAATGAAACTACGTTATATTGCTGACCTCCAATCGTCATGGTTCTATTTTTCCAGTACCAATCTAAATTAGAGTTACCTGCAGCTCCCTGAGCACCTTCAATTGGGATATTTGAAGGTAGTAAGAGGTGGAGGTCATATACAAATCCGTGCGTGGGTAATGGGGCTATATGCCAGTAGTATTCGTTTTTGGTTCTAAAAAGGGGAGACGGATGTAGGGGTAGGTTTCTGTGTCCATAGAATTCATAGCGTAAATCATCCCATAACCGCTGAAATGCATTCGCTCCATAGGTTTCAATATAATCCTGAACCAGCGGATCGTGCTCCCAATACTCTTTAGTTTCGGTTGTTTCTGTGAAAGCCCAGTTTATATTAGTGAGTACGTATCTATGCTCACCTCTGTGAAGTGGGGGTAATATGCACGAATAATAATAAATCTTCATTAACACTGTGTAGGTTGTTGTGACTTTAAGAACATATTCAAATTTGCCATGTTCTTCACACAACCTTTTTTCAAGAGTTGACGTTATCCTGGAAGGATATCTCAGTTCTTCTTCCACTTTCGTTTTTGTTTTAGTGCAGTGAGGTGGAAGTTTATAATGCCAAGCTTCTTCAGGTGGGAGCTTAAAACCAGCTCTTTCTTCCCATCCTTCATAATCTTGTGCCAAGAGTTTTTGAATGGAATTGGAAGTAAAGCCAATTATTTCACCGTATTTATTAATTATAATTTCTTCTTCAGTTTCTGGGAACTTAAGAATTCTTTGTCCCAACGCATTTATCTCTAAGACTGCCTGATGACCCCTATATTCTATTTTCCCTTCTTTATCATAAGGCGATTTTAAAATTCCAATGTTTCCAGCAATTTTCATTATTGCATTACCGATAGAATACTTTATCCAATTAACCAATCCAGCCCCCTCAACCCTTATCTCCCCATCCCTCAATGCAATCTGAAAAGCAGTGGGTGGGTCGTCAGAGCGCATGATACTCCAAACAATCCTCTCATTTGTATGTGCTATGACAGTGGGGTTAAGATTCTTGACTTCTTTCTCCCCTACCTCTCTAATTTCCACAACTTTTCCATTTACAAACTCTATCCATAAAATTAGAATACTTCCGTCTTCTCTTTCAATGTAACAGATTGTTTTCTCGTTACCAAAGAAATTTATAACCCAACCAGGTATTTCACCCTTTTCAATAGCGGGATTATAGTTTTCTTCAACAAATGTATTAACGTCTTCAGAGCTGATTTTAGCAGCAACTGGAAGTATGCCCACGAAAATTAAAATAGTGATTACACTTCCGAGTTTACTAAAGCTCATAACTTCTCCCTCCACAAAACACAAACCGTTAAAGCAATAACCACAAGCAAACCCTCAAATCTTGGTATTGGCTTGTCCTCCTCCAGAGTGGGCGTAATCTCTGAAGTTGCCTTAGGAACGGCCAACATTGGAGTTGCATTGTAGAATAGAACCTTGTTACCACTGCCTGCAGCTACATTCTTACCACCTGAAGAAATCACTACAGACCAAACCACCCCGTCTGCACTATTCCTCCACAAAAGATTTCCATTTCTATCAAAAAAGTAAACACTCTTGCCGCTGCCAGCCACCATGTACCTACCATCTGAAGACATTGAGACATACCTAACACCTGTGTCATAGTTCCACAGAAGACCATCTTTATTGAAGAGATAAACATTGTTTAAGTTGCCAGCGACTACATATCGATCATCAGATGAAATATAGACCGAATTGACCATACCATTCGTTTTATAACTCCATAAAGGCTCAAGTTCTGGAATGTCTAAACGCTCAAGTTGGGCATATACAACATCCAAGCATGAAACCAACGCAGTAAGTAGTAGCAACAACCATCTTCCAAGTATGATAGCTTCCTTCCTGCCTAGAAGGCAAATATACATTTCATACCTCCCAAGAAGCCAAAACCAGAAAAGGCCGAAGCCTTATCTGATTTTGACCTCTTGATGGCTGTGATATTTTCCATCTTAATAAATTTTACTTAGTTGTTATATGATATAATTAAATATATTAAAAATTTGCTGAATATTTGGAATATCACATAATGTGCCAGCAACTAATAAAATAAGATTATGCAACAACCACGAACAAAACACCAATAAACGACAGCAATACTCCAGCAGCAATTCTAACTGTAAGCACTTCCCTGAGAGCTAAACGTGCAAAAACAGCAGCGATAACTGGATAAATTGCGGAAATCGGCGCAACCTTCTCAGAACCTACGAGTCTTATAGCTTCGACAAAAGAGTAATTCCCCACTACAAGCACAACCATGCTGCCAACTCCAAGCCACTTAACTGCACTCCTACTTAACTTGAACCCCTTTGCTGGTATAAATGCGGCCATTATCGCCGAAACAACGAGAAATCTAAATCCAGCAACGGCTTCTGCTGGCAAATAATTAACGAGGTAATCCACAATGGAAATGCTAATCGACCACGAGATTGCTGCAGCTACCGCATGTCCAATTCCTCTCTTCCCTTTTCCGTCGTCATTCTCCGATATGAGATAGATGGCAACTACAACGAGAATGCTGCCAAGCAAAAGAAGCAAGCCGATATTCCTACCATAAACAGCGAAGGTTACAAATGCTACAAAGATGGGATACGTTGACGAAACGGGAACTGCCCTTGCTACGCCAGCCAGCTTTATTGCTTCAAGATAGAAGAGATCACCGATGAAGAAGGCAAAAATGGCCGATACGATTAACCAGAAAGCTAGGTTAGGAGTAATACTAAAAATTACGTCATCAAGCTGGCGTTCGAGGAGCATTACAAAGATGAAGCCAGCAGCGGTGAACGACGTTCTCAAAAAATTACCGGTCCATACATCCGTGTAATCTAAGCCTTTCTTGTAAACAGCTCCGCCAGCGGCCCAGCAGAAGGCTGAAAGCAGTGCGAGCAATTCGCCGTACATGCTATTCATTAGTAGTCAGTTACAACCTAGATTAAAAATTAAATTTAAATTGTTAAGCAAACAAAAAAATCAAAGGAAGAAAGCCGACAGCTTCCGCGCTTCCCGTGCCCTCTCGGAACACAGTACAACGCGGAACGAGGTGGGGCTTAACTTCCGGGTTCGGAATGAGACCGGGTGTTTCCCCCACCTCTATGGCCGTCGGCAAATTACTGCCTTCTGTTCTGTATTTAAGCATTTTGTTCGAACGGAGATTTTTGAGAAAGTTTTTTATTAATTCGGTCTTTTAAGTAGTTTTGATGATTAGCAAGCTAACTATTAAAAAATTTTAAGTCAATTAAATATGTTGACCTAAATTGCAGGAGGATAAATATTTTTATAGGCGAGCCAAACACCGGAAAATCCAACATACTTGAGGTTATAGGGTTAATATCAGCGATAGGCTTCAAAGAAGAAGATACAAAAAATTTTGTTAGATTTGAAAATTTCTCGAATCTCTTTTATAATGAAATTACTGACGAGAATATTGAAGTAAAGCTTAACGATAGTAAGTTGCTGGTTAGTTGGGAGAAAAGTGATAGTATTGGACTGTACACTAACTTCGGAAAAGATTCCGCGTACTACTACCTCAAGAAAAGTGTAAGTAAGCAGGGAGAAAAAATCTACTGGCAAACTTTCGGAGAATCGGGGGAAATAAAGAAACACCTTAAAAGCTTTAAATTCTATAAATTCGTGCATAAGGACGTGTTTCCAGAAAAAACCTCAGAGTTTTTAATGCCACCTCCTGGAAGCAATCTCGTATCGATTCTAACACACAGCAAAGAGCTGAGAGAGATAGCAAATAACATCTTCAGTAAGTTCGGTTTTAAGCTAGCTATTAGACCAAGGGAGAATAAACTCGAAATCCAGAGAGAGCTTGAGGAGGGTGTCATTATCGGCTTTCCCTATTCACTTATTTCAGATACGCTGCAACGCATCGTATTCTATCTTGCGGCAATTTACACAAACAGAAACTCAGTAGTAGCGATGGAAGAACCCGAGGCCCACGCTTTTCCCTATTATACAAAGTACCTTGCAGAAAGAGTTGCCATGGATAGGAATAACAACCAGTACTTTATAACCACGCATAACCCGTACTTCCTACTGTCTATCTTGGAGAAGTCCTCAAAAGATGATGTGGCCGTCTTTATAACGTATTTTGAGAATTACCAAACAAAAGTCAAAAGTATGAGTCAGAAAGAGATAGAAGAAGTGCTAAGCTTGGGAATGGATATCTTCTTCAATATCGAGCGATTTTTGGAGGGTAGTGATTGATTTACGTCGAATGTAAACCAGATCGCCTACTCGTTAGGATGCTCGGTGTACCAAGAAGGCTGATAACTCACGCTGGCAATAAGTCGGAAGTCTGTAAAAGACTTGAAAAATCAGTGGATTCGTGGCATGATGGATGAAGATCCAGACAGCGAACAACCCAGATACTTGAAGTCCTGTACGACAGCGGGGATAATAATTTTCTGATAGTCCATGCCCAAGACTTGAGGACTGGATAATTAATGCTGCAAGAGAAAGTAACTTAGAACAAGACGATTCGGTTTACCCAACGACCCAAGCTTTCATAAAGTTATTAATATAGAGCTAACTGCAGAAGAATCGCGGAGTTAAGAAGATATCTTTTCTACGTATAATAGCACTTTCAGCCCACCGACAACATTTAAGTTCTCTCATGCAGATGCCCAGTCATGGATGCAAAGCCCATAGGCCTCGTTAAAGGGCCGGCAGAAACGCAGCATGAATTTCGCTTCGTCACTCCCGATAAAACCCGCCTTAAAAGCGGTGAATTCGTTTACTACTTTTTGAATAGTAGAAAAGTCATATGCAGAGTAACAAAACGTTCGCCCCTCCGTCTCTATCCTGACGTTTTCCTCTCAAAGCCCGAGATTCCTCCGGAGAAGATAGTAAGAGCCCTTGGAATAAACGCAAAGGAGTTCGAGCTTTTTGAAGTTAAGGCGTGTATAATGGGCTATTATGACGAAAACCTTGGCTTCGTGAATCCTCGCATCCCACCAAAGCCGGGTCAGCCCGTTTTTCTGGCTGAAGGAGAAACTATTCAGGAAGTCCTCATGAAGAGGAAGGTAGGCGAAATTGGCTCAATTCACGTCGGCTATCTCCTGAACAGGGACGAAGATGTTCCAGTTGTTCTCGATACAGCTTTAGTTACGAGTGAGCACATGTGCATTCTGGCATCAACGGGAAGTGGAAAGAGCTACCTTGCGGGCGTTATCGCTGAGGAGCTGCTCAAACCTTACAATTGCGCTGCTTTGCTCATACTTGACCCCCACAGCGAGTATGCAACGCTTAAGGAGGTTGAGGGACTTAAAGAGTTTATAGGCGATGGCTATAAGCCGTACGTGAGGGTTTTCGACAAGGACGAGATAAAGGTAAGGTTGAGCGAACTTGAGTACGACGAGCTAATCAACCTTCTGCCGGATTTAACCGACAAGATGGAAGCCTTACTCAAGAAAGCCTACGACAGCCTTACTGGCACGAAGTTTACATCAGATGAACTCGTAGCAAAGGTTGCAGAAGTTTCAGGAGATCCAAAAGATGTAACGGTAAAGGCTTTGACTTGGCGAATCAGGAGGTACGTTCAGAGCGTCGAAGTTATAGACGACTACGTTCACATGGAGCTGAAAGATTTGCTGAAGCCCGGTCAAGCGAGCATTCTACAGCTCTCCGAGCTCAGCGACATAGAGCAGCAAATCCTTGCATCCGTTCTGCTGAACAGAATTCTTAACGCAAGGATAAATGCGGAAAAGGGTTTGGTGGGGGAAAGACTCGAGTATCCCGTCTTTATCATCATTGAAGAAGCACACCGCTTTGCTTCGCGAGATGCGAAGAGCTATAACGTTTTAAAGACAATTCTAGCTGAAGGAAGGAAGTTTGGTGTTGGTGTCTGCCTAATAAGCCAGCGCCCATCGAAGATTGATTCCGACATCCTCAGCCAGTGCATGACCCAGATAATAATGCGAATCGTTAACCCTGCGGATCAGGAGAACATCAAGAGTAGTGTGGAGAGCATAGGTAGAGAGCTAATAGAGGAACTTCCCGGCTTAACGAAAGGTCAAGCCTTGGTGGCTGGTGTTGCTATAAACTCGCCCGTGCTTGTTAGAGTTAGAGAGAGGCTTACAAGCCATGGTGGAATGAGCAAGAACGCTCCCGAAGAATGGCAGAAGTGGCTCAGCCTTAACAGGGAAGAAAAACCGGCCGGAGTAGGAGTTGGAATAAAACAAAAGCAGAAGAGGCTTTTCTGGGATGAATAGCGATGAGTGGCCAAATTCTCTTTTGTTACTACTCTTATCCATTGTTTATTGCTACTGCAGCGATCACAGCATCGACAGCCGGAATAGGCTTAACTTGCTCGTGTCGTGTAGATTCTCTTCCATTCGGGCATCGCCTTTTTATATTCTTCCAGAGCTTTTTCGAAGCTTAGTTCGTCAAGACTTTTCTTGAATTCATCGCCTAACTCTTCGAGAATTTCCTTGTCGTCATCTCAAAGCACTTCTTCAAGCTTTTTGAGGCAGTCTATTATAGCCTGCCTGACGACTTTGACTTGATTTCTCTGTACTTTTTCATCTTCCTGTATATATCGTCGAAATTGATAGAGTTATGTTCATACGATATATAAGTGAATTCAAGTATTAAGGCTTTACAGGCTGACTAACGACTCATCAGAAATATTATGTGAGTTTAGGTTAGAAAAATGCTGTATGAGGGTAAATGTATTGATTGCAATTTTAGCCATTCTGGCCATAACAGCACTCATAAGTGGGTGTGCAGAGAAGATAAAAGAAAATGGCACTGGAGGAAAGCTTGGAGAGGTATCAACACCTCCTGATAGTTATGAAAAACCCGGGAAGGAAAAGATTGAGAAAGTTACAGCGTTTTCCAACTTTGAAACACTCGAAAAATCGCATTTTTCAAGGGTTGGAAATGTCAAAAACGCTGCTTGGATAAGATTCTGGATTACATGGCAGGCTATAGAGCCTGAAAAGGGGAAATACGATTTCAGCTTCATGGACAAGGTTGTTAGACACTTCCAGGATGAGGGCGTCTGTCTCCTAATAACAATCGAGCCGTTTGCAAACTGGGATCAGGACAAATGCCATGGAGACGAGTACTGGAGTAGGATGCCACTTCCAGGGGGCGAAGCAGAAGTTAAAGTCGGGAAGCCGTGTAACATGGATGCCTATAGAGAATTTCTGAGAAAACTCGTCGAAAGATACGATGGAGACAGCGTAGATGACATGCCTGGCTTGAAGTATCCCATAAAGTACTGGGAAATAATGAACGAGCCCGGCATGCAGGGTAAAGACCCGTGGGATCTAAAGTTCTTCTTGGGGACGCCGCAAGAGTACCTCGAGATCCTGAAGGTGTCTTACGAAACCATAAAGGAAGTCGATCCCGAGGCAAAAGTCGTAATGGGTGGAATGAGTGCAATGATGGATAAATTCGTCGAGTTCTGGGAGCCAATAATTGGAGAGGCTGCAAATTACTTTGATATAGCGAACATCCATACCATCGATACCAACGAGGAAAGGGAGGACCTCTACGTACTTAAATTCAAACGGTTTCTTGAAGAGCATGGAGTGAAAAACAAGCCTATATGGATAACCGAAGTGCAGTACGGTAGCCTCGAAGAGCCACCGGAAGATATAAGTTCGATTGACAAACTTCTTGTGAGGAGCTCCGTGTTCTCCGTCGCTTTAGGAGCTGAGAAGCTGTTTTACATCGACAACTGGCTCCAGTACTGGAAATCCTACAGTACGCAGAAGGCCTACGAAACCCTCGTAAATAAGCTGAGCTACTTCGATAGCGTTGAAGTTTTGAGGCAGGAGTACCGTGAAACCTTCGAGGGCGCAAAGACGGAAGTCGGGCAGTACAAGTTCACAGTTGGAGATAAGGTCATCTACGTTCTCTGGGGAAATGCTCCCCTTCCAGAGGAGATAAAGGGAAAAGTTAAGGTTACCGACATCTACGGAAACGAGAAGGTTATGGATGCAAGCGAGATAGAGCTCAGCGACTCCCCTGTCTACGTGGAGGTTTTGTCATCAGGATAAGCTTTTTCCTTGAATGATGGCATAGAATTTACGCCGAGAAAGAGGGCTTTCTCCCTCAGGCTCGTCAACGTAGATTCAAGGAGCCTTTAACATGAAGCTTGAAAGATCGTACGATGATAAACAGCTTGAGGTTATGCGCATCACTTCGAGGTTAGATGTCGAGAAGGCTGGAGTTGCATAAACCACATTCATAGGTCTACGAAATAGTCGTAAAAAAGAACTCCTAATCATTCTAGACTTAAAAGGGTGGGACTGGTACAACTACTCCCCTCAAAGATGTCTAATCCACAATCAGACCTCTAATCTTTTTCAGAATTTAAATCATGGGTAAATAAAAAAATAAATTATTTAAACGTCTTTTCCATGGTAAGAATGAACTTCCACTGCTCTTCTACCTTCTTCTTTATTTCCTCAATATCCTCACCACTTAGTCCTCTAAATCTTCCTTGGGTTTTAATGTACTCTTCCAGCGGAACCCTCTTAGTTTCGTCTTTATAGGGCTTGCTCGGCGATGAAATTCTGAATCTACCATCGTACTCCCACAAAATCCATGCTCCACTTTTTACAGCAAGTCTCGCGATTTCGACTGTCTTCGAACTATCAAATCGCCAGCCTGGTGGGCATGGGCTGTGGAGGTGTATGAACCTGAATCCTCTTATTTCGGAAACTCTCCTGAGCTTGTTTACGAAATCTTGTAGGTAGCCAACGCTCGCAGTAGCAACATAGGGTATGCGATGCACGAGCATTATTCCGGCTAAGTCTTTCTTTTCCTCGCTCTTTCCTCCTGGGGATGTTGTTGTCTTTGCCTTCCAGAACGTCGTACCGCTGGACTGTATGCCTGTGTTCATGTACGCCTCGTTGTCACTCACAACAACTATGATATCCTCGTTCCTCACAGCAGCCCCGCTTATCGTTGCAAAACCTATGTCCGCTGCACCATCACCCATCCAAACGACGACGTTTGCCTCAACGCCCTCTTGCTTGTACGCTGCCGCTAAGCCGGATGCTACAGCAACGGCTGAAGCGAAGGGGACGTGCAATACTGGCACGTTGAACGACGCTTTAGGATGGACTCCCGATATAATAGTTGTGCAGCCGGCAGGTACGACGAGTACAACGTTTTCAAGCACACTTAAAGCTCTAAGGCCGAGAGCATGAGGACAGCCCTGGCATGCGGGATTTCCTGGTAGGAGTATGCTCTCCATGGGCAGAGACATTAAGAGAACACCTCCCTTGGCCACCATTCAAGCCTTTGAAGCTTTCGAGAAGCAAACTTCCTGAACATCGCTTCGAAATCTTCAACGCCAACGTCAACACCGCCTATTCCGGCAATAACGTTTGTTACATCGCCAATAACGGATGAAACCTCCATACCAAATATACCCATGTAACCCATGGAGAATGCCCTATCAACGACAAGAACTTCTTTACCCTCCAGCCTCTTTATCTCCTCTTTAGGAAACGGCCTAAAGTAGCGAATTTTCATCATTCCGATAGGCAAACCCTCATCTCTAAGCCTGTCTATTGCATCCTTTGCATCTCCACACCACGCTCCGGCCATAACAACAACGTATTCAGCACCTTCAAGCCTGTACTCTTCTACAAGCCCGCCGTACTTTCTTCCGAATTTTTCTCCAAAGCTGTTATCTGCTTTTTCTATCACTTTTCTGCTATCCTCTATTGCCTTTGCCATCGCATAGCGGAGCTTTGCGGTGTACTCGTTTGGCCCAATGTTACCAATCGTTACGGCGTTTCCCGGCAGCACTTTGTAAGACTGCCTTCTTTCTGGCAGCCATTCGTCAACCTCTTGCTGATCTGGCACTTCGACAACTTCAGCTGTATGACTAAGCTGAAAAGCATCCAGTCCAACTGTAAAGGGTAGATCGACCTCCTCACTTATTCTGAATCCCTGTATGGTCAAATCGAACGCTTCCTGCACGTTTTCTGCCATCGAGATTATCCATCCGCTATCGCGCATCGTAAGCAAGTCCGTGTGATCCGTGTGTATGTTCCAAGGAGGGCCGATCGTCCTCGTAACCATCGCCATGACCAGCGGAACTCTTGCATTAGCTACCCACCAGACCATCTCGTACATGTAAAGCAGACCGTGGCTTGAAGTAGCTGTGAAGGCTCGCCGTCCAGCGATGGCAGCCCCATACACGGCAGCTAGGGCTGAATGTTCAGATTCCACACGTATAAACTCTGCATCGAGCTCCCCCTTCTCCACCATCTCTGCAAGCTTCTCGACTATGGTTGTTTGGGGTGTTATTGGATACGCTGCGATAACTTTAGCCCTTGAGAGCTTTACAGCCTCCGCCACAGCGTAGTTTCCTGTGAGCAGCGTCCTCATTCCTCTTCCTCCACCATTTCTATAGCGTCTTGGGGGCAAATTTCGGCGCAAATTCCGCATCCCTTGCAGTATTCGTAGTTAATAGTGATGAAGCGGTGGTGGTAGACTTTTATTACGTTCTCTGGACAGTAATACAGGCAAAGCAAGCAGCGGTTACACTTCTCAACGTTATGCACGGGCTTAAAAGTCCTCCACAGCCCGGTTTTACCAGCAGAGCCTTCCGAAGATTTTGCAATCAAGCACTCGAGCCAACTTGACACTTCTTCACCTCCCTGTAGGCGATTTCAGCTGCTCTTGCATTTATTCTAGCGAGCTCTCCTGAAAAAGTTGAATTTATGGCATTTATGACCGATTCTATAGATATTTCTAGCGGTTTGGCCATGGCTCCGGCCATTGCGGTGTTTACGATGGGCCAGCCGGCTGTAACGAGGTTCAAACTCAGAGCAATGCCGGAGGCATCAACGCAGTAACTCTCTTCCGTAATTCCATGCTTCGCGTTAAGAACGGTTATGCCCCCATCTCTGAGGAACTCCTTAACTTCAACTATTTTTAGGATTTTTTCGGCAAAAATAGCAAGAACGTCGGCCTTTTTTATTGAGGAGTGTCTTCTTATTGGTTGGTCTGAAAGCCTGAGGTAACTCCTAACCAGTGAACCTCTTCTCTCCGCTCCAAACTGCGGGATCGCTTGCGCAAACATACCTTCATTTACCGCGGCAAGGGCAAGGATTCTCGCTGCTGTCACGCCGCCTTGCCCCCCAAAGCTGAGCATCATCACCTCGGTCAGCAAGTTTACCACCTTTCAGGGGTAAAAAGAGGTTTTAAAAAAGATTTGCCCATTACAAAATTTGATAGGTTGACAAGATTTTTTTCGAAAGTTGATGCATCGCAGAGCTTACAAAAGAGATAAATTTATCAGAACAGGGTATAAAGTAAACTTGACATTAGTCACGGGGTGTTGAAAACGCGCGGAGTAACTTTCGGACTAGCAGTACTATCGTTGGCATCGTTAACATCGTTCATCGTAAGCATCAGCATTGGCTCATCGAGCATAGACTTCCTAGATGTAGTTGGAATTCTCTTTGGGAAAGAAAGCAATCCAATCGCACTGAAAATTATCGTGGATTTCAGACTGCCGAGAACGGTTTTAGCAATGTTGGTTGGTGTCGGTCTTGCTACCGCTGGATGCGCAATGCAAGCTTTATTCAGAAATCCGCTTGCGGATCCGTACATTCTGGGTGTTTCGAGCGGTGCAAGCGTTGGAGCTGCATTGGCTATACTGCTCGGCATTGCATCAACGCAAAACATAATTGTTGCAGCGTTTCTTTTTGCTATAGCTGCCGTTTACGTCGTTTACAAGCTTGGTAGGAATTCCGTTTACTCCTTGTTACTTGCAGGCGTGGCGATGGCCTCTCTTCTCTCCGGTATTACATCCCTGCTGATATACCTTGCAGGAAAGGACATGCATCAGGTGGTGTTCTGGATAATGGGTGGCTTCTGGACAGCAAACTGGCTAAAGGTAAAGGTAGCGTTTTTTCCAATACTTTTCGGCGCTGCCATCGTTGCCTACAACTCCTGGAATCTAAACGCAATTTTGCTTGGCGAAGAACATGCAGCAAGCGTTGGGGTTGATGTTGAGGGACTCAAGAGGACGATTATAGCGTGTTCCGCGCTCCTTACATCTGCTGCCGTTGCTGTCAGTGGAGTCATTGGTTTCGTTGGCCTCATAGTTCCGCATGCTATGAGGCTCGTTGTTGGCGAGGATCACAGAATCCTTCTGCCATCGGCAATGCTTTGCGCTGCGTCCTTCATGCCTGCAGTTGATGTTATAGCGAGGACTATTACGTCGGGCGAAATCCCGGTCGGAATAATTACGGCGATGCTCGGTGCTCCATTCTTCATCTATTTACTGAGGAGGGGCGGGTATTGATACTCAGAATCGAGAACGTTAGAGTTGTTCTGAACAGTTCGGAAGTGCTGAGAGACGTGGAATTTGAAGTTAGAGAGGGAGAGCTGATCGCGTTGCTTGGTCCGAACGGAAGCGGAAAGTCTACGCTGCTCAGAACAATCTTTGGCCTAATAAAACCTGCTTGCGGAGCGGTTTATCTCAATGGGCGAAAGCTGCATGACATGCAGATCGCTGAAGTGGCAAAGTCGCTCGGCTATCTGCCACAAGAAAGTTCGGAAACGAGGCTGAGAGTTATCGATGTTGTACTTCTGGGGAGAACTCCTTATATTGGGATAAAGCCATCCCAGAAGGATTTGAAGATTGCAAGGAAAGCACTATCCATGGTAGGTATGGAAGGCTTTGAAAACCGCCGCTTCTCCGAACTGAGCGGAGGAGAAAAGCAAAAGGTTATGCTTGCAAGAATATTCTGCCAGCAAGCGAAAATACTTCTGCTCGATGAGCCAACGTCTCATTTGGATATAAAAAGTCAGGTTGATGTAATGGGCATAGTGAAGAGGACAGTAAGCGATGGAAAGGCTGCAATCGTTGCAATTCACGACATAAACTTGGCAGCATCCTTCTGCAACCGCGTACTCATGGTAAAGGATGGGCGGATTGTCTACGCTGGCAAGCCTGAGGAGGTTATAAATCCTGAGAGCATTATGGATGTTTTTGGCATCGAAGTGGAAGTCGTTCAGCACAAAAACAGGATTCTCGTTGTGCCTTTCGGAAAAGCTGAAAGGAGTAGTGAGAATGAAGTATTGGATTACAGATAATACGCTCATTATTGAGGGCAAATTCGAGGCTTTAAGCTCCGGTCTGCTTGGTGGGTGGAAGAACGTTGAGTATATATTCAACCATACTGTAAATAACTTCGATTACGCTAACCCGGTTGGTTATTTGAGAAGGACTGCGGAAAAGCTCGGCCTTAGAAATTACTTCGGATTGCTTACGTCTGTTCCAATGGACAAGCTTGCAGTCGTGAGGATTGGCGAAGTCACAGCTTTCGTTACGGCTGGCGTGCTAAACCACAACGAGAGGATTGCTAATGCCTGCAAGACTGCAATAACCGATACAATCGGTACAATCAACATCATAGTCGTGATCGAAGCCAATGTTTCCAGCGGAGGGATGGTGAATGCCGTTATTACCGCAACCGAAGCTAAAAGTACAGCTTTACTTGAAGAGGGGTACATGTTCACCGGAACAAACACCGACGCTGTAGTTATTGCGAAAACCGGTGAAACTGGTGGTAGATACTACGAGTACGCAGGCCCGGCGAGTGAGCTTGGCAGCAAAATCTGGAGAGCTGTGAAGGAGGGCGTGAAGGAGAGCTTGGAGAAGTGGTGAGCTGGTAGAATTTTTTAATTATAATTTAAAAATGATTTATTTTCAGGTTGGGTCTATAAAGAAAGAAGTAACGGTGGCCAGGCAGAGTCTGCACGCAATGTAGCCAGAAAGCCTCAGATAGCCAGAGATCGTAACGATCCACAAGAACTCCTCGGAGTAAGAGTTCCTTTTAGTATCCTTTTATTCTGCTCCTTTTTAGCGTAGTTTAAATTTCAAAGAGCTTCATAGAACCTTTAGAGAAATCGCTCATTCTATACCTTAACAGCGTTAGATTGTTTTTGCTATATCCTCCACAAGCTGCGACCCCCAATTGAAGCTGTCCCTCTTCCTGTCCCACGTGAAAACGGAATACGTCGTGTGATTATTCATGGCTTGGAAGAGGTTATTGCTTCTCTACCCTACGAGTATGTACTCTGGTCTCTGCTTAGACAGGCTTTAAGCCGTGTGTAAACAGTGACACGGCGTTGAGCATCATCGTCTTTCTTGCAGTGCTGATAATCAGCATGTTCTTTCGGCACTCGATACAGAGTCAGAGAAACGCCAAAACTTCGGCGCTTACACTTTTCTATGAGGTCGAGCGGGTTATTGCTCATCGCTGAACCTTCGAAGAGTACCAGATTTTGCCTACAGAACAGATATCGAGGCGGAATTTAGTTTCCTGAGGTCCTTGGCGAATTCGATAGAATCCTTCTCTTTTTCTTGAGATCACCCTCACTTTTCAGTATTAATTCTGTCTCTTATTGAACCATGCACCGTCTCTAAAATCCAAAATTCTTCATAACTCAGCCCGGGTTCGAGTTTGTATTTCGTGATTTTACTCTCATCTTCGTATATCACTGCCATTTGCAAAGGGTCTGTTGAGATTTTTCCCTAGAATTTCTATCGTTGCTGTGAATTACTTTATCTATTAAATCATCATTTTAGTCCCTTGTTTCCTAAACGGTCTGAACACGGAGCTCAGTCATGGTATAGCTGGTTTCAGCATTGTAATAAATTCTTTTTGCAAATCAATCAAACAAAATGGACATCTTTAAATACACCCATGTATCACACAACTCGGGTGGAAACGTGAGAGTTGTTCTGCTGGTTATCCTCTCGTCGATTATCGTATCGCTCCTCTTCACTGGATGTAGTGAGCACTCTGAAGTGATTAAAAAGCAATCACAGCCTTTGAACGGTTCGGTAACTGCTCCAGTCACATCGGTCAACGAGAGCAAAACTGTGCGCGTTACAGACGACACAGGATGCGAGGTCGTGATAGCGAAACCTCCGCAGCGAATAGTTTCTTTGGCTCCGAGCAACACCGAAATTCTGTTTGCCATTGGCG
>Ga0190367_1000498_pt1 | contig 28417 bp, 24 predicted proteins | sample 4872181011_MG_FD_171838 | JGI IMG/M metagenome (GOLD analysis project Ga0190367, IMG submission 171838) | Hydrothermal vent microbial mat bacterial communities from Southern Trench, Guaymas Basin, Mexico - 4872-18-10-11_MG | ecosystem: Environmental > Aquatic > Marine > Hydrothermal vents >...
GATGGAGGCGAATGGATTGAGAAACAGATTGGTGCATCGTTATAATCAGACGGATGACCTCATTGCGTTTGTCAGCATAAAAGTTGCCGAAGATAGAAGAATTTGTGGATGTGATTGAGCGATGGATGTGGGAGAAATTGAGGGAAAAGTGAGAGAAGACTTCAGTTTCCTGATAGATAATTCTTCAGTTTTGGGCATATTGATATATGGTTCTATGGCTAAAGGTGAGGGTAATGAGCGAAGTGATATAGATATATGCATCGTTGCACCATCAGTGGAAGACAAAATAAGATTTTTAAGGACAATTCTGGCGAATGTGAGGGATGAGCGGTATGATGTGCGTGTGTTCGAGCTCATGCCTCTTTACCTTAAAATTGAAGTGATTGAGCATGGGAGGGTGGTATATGCGAGGGATATTTATGAGCTTTATGAGTATTTTTATATGTTCAGAAAGCTCTGGGATGACCAGAAAGAGAGGCAAACATTGAGTAAAGATGAAATCTTGGATTTATTCGCTCCAAAAAATTGAATAGATTGAGAAGAACTTCAGATGTGTTGAAAGGTTCTCAGAATCGGTGGGAAGAATATATGGAATTTGATAAAATAAAATATTACAGGTTTAAAAAGGAGGAGAAAGAGGATATTTTGCGTAGATTGAAAGAATACTTTGAGCGAGAAGAGAGGATAAAGCTCGCATATATATTTGGCGTTTTCACAAGGCGGAATGTGGTGAGAGACATAGATGTGGCTGTGTATGCGGTTCCTGCATTTTCATTTAGCGAGATCATAAAATTGAATGTGATGTGGAAGCAAATGTTACGCATATCTATGGATGTCATTCAGCTTCAGGACATAGACCCTGCGTTCAGATTGAAGGTATTAAGAGGAGGAGTGCCTCTAATTATGCACTGATATCACAGGCCTTTTCCGAACTCCAAGATTTGGAAATTTCAAAGATATTCGTTTTACGTTTTCATCTTTCTATGCAATAATATTGCGAGCAAATGCGAAAAGGAAGGATAGAATATGTTTGGGATGAGAGTAGATGCGAGGATATGGGTGGCATGATGCAAAGTGAAAGGATTGGATGGTGACTTGCTTGCATGGGGGAGGATAAATTGCGGGAGCGGAGAGTGAAGAGAATAAGCAGTGATTCAGATGTGCTTTGATTTTAAGCGAAATAGATAATACATATCGCACTCAGACAATATATGGCGTCGCTACGTTCGACACAATCAGGCGTCATATACCAGCAAACCGTTAAGCGATATGCAGAAAACAAGTAATGTGGGCTGGGGATCATGGAAATAAGAGATATGCTTGAAGCATTAAAAATCGAAAAATTGTATGGCAAAAGATTAAAAAAAGGTCATTCTCCATGGCTCATATGCGAGATGAGATGCCACAGAAGACTCAGACATAGATTTACTCATCATTCTTGAAGGGAAAGTAATCCAGGGAGAAGAGATTGGCAGGATGATAGACATAATCACGGAGATAAACCCAAAATATGGTGTGTTAATATCTGTTTATCCAGTTTTAGAGGAGGATTATAAAAAGGTCAAAAGTCCGCTGCTCATAAATGTGCGAAGAGAAGGCGTGCCAGCATGAAAGAGATAGAATCTTTGGTGGAGAAAGCGGAAAAATATTTAAGAAGTGCTGAAATTCTGCTCAAAGAAGTTGATTATGAATCTTCGGTTTCAAGAACCTACTATGCGATTTTGGTAGAAAATCGCAAAGGGAATGACTGCTCTGCTTGACCTTTGTTACTCTCCTATAAAAAGAACAAAACAAAAGAAATGAAAATACTTGTAAATATGGGACATCCTGCGCATGTTCATTTTTTCAAATATACAATAAAAAATCTTGAGAGAGCGGGACATACAGTAAATATTGTGGCGAGAGATAAAGATGTTACATTGAAGTTGCTAAATATTTATGGTTTCAAATACGAAGTCATAAGCGGATACTATTATACTATGCTTGGTAAAATGTATAATTTCATTCAAACAGTTAGAAAATTACTTAAAAGAGCGAAGAAGATGAGACCTGACATGCTGATAGGAGTTGGCGACCCCTATGTGGCACATGTAGGGAAATTGATAGGTAAGCCATCCATCGTGTTTACAGATACGGAAGATGCGAAATTGGCAAATATATTGACATTTCCATTCGCATCCGTGATATGCACACCATCATGCTTCAAAGAAGATTTAGGAAGGAAGCATGTCCGATACAACGGCTATCATGAACTTGCATATCTGCATCCTAATTATTTCAAACCTGACAAGAATGTGCTGGATTTTCTCAAATCTGATAACGATAGGATAATTATTGTAAGGTTTATATCATGGTCGGCTTCTCATGATATAGGATTAAGGGGAATAAAAAGTAGAACAGATTTTATTAGAACACTTGAAAATTACGGTCGGGTATTCATAACTTCTGAGGGAAAACTTGATAAAAAGCTCGAAAAGTATAGGATAACAATTCCACCTGAGAAGATACATTCATTACTTTATTATGCGGATTTATATATAGGGGAGGGGGGGACGATGGCGGTTGAAGCAGCTATACTTGGAACGCCTTCCATACACATAGAATCAACTTCTAAGGGGATTGCAACAGGCGAGTTAAGCGGAAATTTCATTGAATTGCGTGATAAATATGGACTGCTATATTTCTACCCTGATCAAAATAAAGCGCTGGAGAAGGCGATAGAAATATTGGAAAATGGGAACTCAAAGAAGGAATGGCAGAGGAAGAGGGTGAGGCTTTTGAGCGAGAAGATAGATGTGACAGCATGGATGACCGATTTCATTGAAAGATTCCCCGATAGCTTCTATGAAAACAAAAATCGAAGGATTTGAGAAGGAATATGAGGAGAAATATATGGGCGAATGAGTCATTTGTCGAACAATTAGACGGCATGCTGAGAAGGAGAAAGAAGGAAAGAAGTGATGAACTGTTTTATTACGGAAGAGTTGTTTTAGTTGATGCCTTATTAAGAGTTAAAGATGGAGATTATGTTTTAGATATAGGCTGTGGTGGGGGAGATACAATAAAAAGATACGAGAATAGATGTTCCGTCATAGGTATAGACATTTCAAGAAAAATGTGCAAAGAAGCAAAGAAGAACATATCAAGAGGCGAAATTGTGATGGCAAGCATGGAACATCTCCCATTTAAAGATGGAGTTATGGATAAGGTTGTGGCAGTTTACTCTATTGTTTATTCTCCACATAAGCGGAAAATTATGAAGGAAATATCAAGAGTTTTGAGAGAGAAGGGAGAACTTGTCATTTATGACCCAAATAGAATCAGTATAAGGACTTTAATTCGCCGTCTTTTATGTATAAAATTCTCTATTTCGGGAGAAGAAGATGATCCGAAATACATTCATCATAAAATTGTCACGAAACAGGCATTGAGTTACTTTGATTTCAGAAATCTCGGATATGAAGTGAATCTTAATTTAGTCTATTGGTGCGGAATATTTTCTATTCATACTTTCTTACCCTCAAAAATATTTTCACTTATGGATAAATTAGGCTATAAGAAATGGGGAAATGTTCCTATATTGAAATTCTTTTCGGACTTTCTTATCCTTAAATTTGTTAAAAATAAAGAGAAGGAAAATTGCAAGGAGGGAAGAAAAGAGGAAAATGTATTCTAAGCTTTTCAGGAGTTTTATATTTCCGTTAATGGAGCTTTCGCAGGGAACAAAGATACAGAAATATTTGAAATGGCTTGAGAAAACGCAATGGTGGAAGCCTGAAGAGCTTGAGGAGTTGCAAAACAAAAGGCTGAGATCTTTAATTAGACATGCATATGAAAACGTTCCGTATTATCATAGGTTGTTTAAGGAATTAAAGCTGAGGCCTGATGATATAAAGACAAAAGATGACTTACATAAACTGCCAGTTTTAACCAAAGAAACTATCAGAAAAAATCTTTCGGAGTTGATAGCTAGGAATATTCCTAAATCACAACGAATCGAAGCTCATTCAAGCGGCTCTACCGGGGAGCCTTTAAAATACTATATAGATAAGCAGTCATACAGTTATGGCTGGGCACAGACATTTCGATGCTGGAGTTGGGCGGGATTCAGACTTGGGGATCCCTATGTGAAAGTAAGTTTGAATCCCCGAATCGAATTTAAAAAGAAATTGCAAGATAGGCTAATGAGATGCACATACATTTACGCCTCGGCGGATATTACCAAGGAAACGTTTCCCAGTCTCCTTAAAATCATTGAAAATGCAAAACCAAAGATAATTCGGGGGTATGCTTCATCCATATACATATTTGCAAGGTTTATGAATGAATTGGATTTAAGGCCAAATCATACGCCAAATGCGATAATGACGACAGGTGAAATTTTATTCCCACACTATAGGGAACTGATCGAATCCATCTTTAACACTCAGGTTTACGATGGTTACGGAGGTGAAAGCACACCTATTGCTTTTGAATGTGAAGAACACAATTATCATCTTTGCGATGAAACTGTGATAGTTGAGTTCATAGGAAGAGACAACCAACAGGTTTCTGAAGGAGAAATAGGCGAAATTATAATCACTAATCTTGTTAATTATGCCATGCCGATGATAAGATATAAAATAGGTGATATTGGTACTCCTTCAAAAGATCTCTGCTCATGCGGAAGGGGTCTTTCGGTAATGGAATCTATAAAAGGGAGAGATACGGATATAGTTGTGACACCAAACGGAGGATTCCTGGTGGTTCACTTCTTTACAATTCTATTTGAGCACATTGAGGGTGTGGAACAGTTTCAGGTTATCCAGGATAAAATAGATAGATTAAGGATAAAAATAGTTAAGAACGAGAAATTCACGGATGCTGATCTTAATTATATAATCTCATGGATAAAGAGACATGCTGGTGATGAAATGGAAGTAGATATCGAATTCGTTGATTCTATACCTCCTGCTAGATCTGGAAAAAGAAGATTTGTTATATCAAAATTTTGGGATAGAGGATAGAGGGTGAGAGGAATTATGAAAATTCTTTTATGTGCTTATTCATTTCCTCCCATATCTGGACCTCAGTCATCGAGATGGCTTAAATTGATTAAATATATCTCTAGAAGATGGGATGTTGATGTGCTTACAATTAATCCAGCAAAGGGATATGGAAGATATAGTGCAGATTTACTCAAAGAAGTACCAAGTAATGTACGTATTTTCCGGACATATCCCGGCATTATGCATCGTATAGTTTATAGCAGATACAAGAATTCTTCCTCGGTAAGGTATCAAAAACCGAAAAATAGTAAAAAGGAAATGATATTAAGGAAAATTTATCGAGCTGTATCACATATATTTATACCTGATAGGATGATAGAATGGTTACCTTTTGCGTTAAGAGAAGGTAAAAAACTTCTGAATGAGAACAAGTATAGATTAATAATATCCTCTGCTTTTCCCTTTTCTTCTCACATCGTGGCCTTCTTTTTAAAAAGATGGAGTTCTCTTCCATGGATCGCAGATTATGGAGATCCATGGGCGCTATGCTCTCCCTCACTGTTAGATAGGAAAATTGAGGAAATACTTGTGAGATCTATGGATAGAATAATTGTTACTACCGAGGAAACAAGAAGAGGGTACCTAAGTTGTTATTCTTTATCTGAAAACAAAGTGATAGTCATACCTCAAGGATTTGAAGAAGAACTTTACAACCGAGTAAAGCCAATAACTTCAGATAATTTTATGATGGTATTTACAGGAAATTTATCATATAGTGCAAGAGGACCCGAACGATTCTTTGATGCTTTAACTATGATAAAAGAGAAAGATTTCAAAATGGTGATAACAGGATACCCTTCGCCTAATGTGGTAGGCTACATAAAAAAGATAGGTATAAATGAGAAAGTAGAATTTACTGGTTTTATCTCACAAGAAGAAGTTATCGCTCTGCAAAAAGGCGCATCTGTTCTTGTTTCCTTTGGTTGGAAAGGAGGATATCAAATTCCTGGTAAAATTTTTGAATATATGGCTGCAAGAAGGCCAATATTACATATTACTTATGACGAAAAAGATGTCGCTGCAAAGATCATTAAAAATTATAATAAGGGTATTGTGGTGGAAAATGACCCTATAAGTATCTATAAGGGAATTGAGAAGCTTTATTCATTATGGAAACAGAATGAATATGAGGGGACATTTGACCTTTCTTTAGATGATTTTTTAGATGATTTTTCGTGGAAAAAATTGGGAGAGAGACTTGAAAGGGTGATTGAAGATGTATTGGCATGATGTTATATTAAGGATTAAAGATAGATTGCCAAAGTTTACTAAGAGGTGGTTATCAGGTCTATATGATAGATGGGCGATAGATAAGAAGATTTTGGAGGATTTAATGGAGTATTACGACATGAGTAAGGAGGAAGTTATGTGCATGCTTAAACTTGGAAGAAGACTAAACAAGGAATTATGGAATATTCTATCTCCAAAAACTGAGAAAGAAGTCCTTAAATTTTATGAACATACACCGTTTTACGTATTTGATTTGATATATTGGCATACAAGAATCAGCCAAAAGATGTTTAGAAAAGAAGTGATAAAAATTGCTAAAGGTGACATATTAGATTACGGTGCTGGTGTAGGTGATCTATGTTTAGAACTCGCGAAAAAAGGACATAGGGTAACTTATGCTGACATATACGGTAAAACCTTTGAATTCGCAAAGTGGCTTTTTGAGAGAAGGGGAGTCAGAATAAGGATGATAGACCTTTCCAGACAGGACATAGAAAAGGATGAAAAATATGATACCATAATTTGTATAGATGTAATAGAGCATGTTTTGGATCAAAAATCCTTATTAAAAAAGCTGGTTAAGCACTTACGACCGGAAGGATTTCTGATTATAACTCACCTTAAATCAGATGAAATCCCAGAGGACTATCCTATGCATTTTAAAATTGAGTTTGATGCCGAAGATTACCTGTTTTCATTAGGATTAGCTAAGAAAAAGGAATGGTTATGGATAAAAAAATGAGCTTACATATGGGCCGGGATGAGAGCGGTTCAAAAAATATGGCCTAGCAGCAAGAAATTTGCAGTCTGCCTGACGCATGATGTGGATGAGGTCAGAAAGACATATCAGTACATAACTCGCTCACTAAGATATCTTAAGGCTGGAAACATGAGGGGCTTAAAAGGGGAGTTTTCATCTCTCCTGCAAAAGATTAAAGGGAAAGAGCCATACTGGACTTTTGAGGATATAATGAATTTAGAACAAAAACTCAATGTAAGGTCTACATTCTTCTTCTTAAATGAAAGTGGTAAAGTGATATTATTTGACCGAAGCACATGGCGACATTATGGCAGAAGATACGACATAACGGATAAAAAAGTGGCGGAGATGATAAGAACATTGCATTCTGAGGGATGGGAAATAGGACTTCATGGCTCCTTTTATTCTTACAAGAACATTAAACTGTTAAAAAAGGAGAAGGAGATGCTTGAGAAAGTATTGGGTGCGGGGGTGAAAGGGATAAGACAGCACAATCTTAACCTTGAAATTCCGCATACATGGCAAATTCATGAGAAACTGGGTTTTGAGTATGACAGCACACTGGGATTTAACGACCGTGTGGGATTCAGATGGGGCATCTGCTATCCTTTCCATCCCGTTGATGGAGAAGGCAGACCGCTGAAATTACTTGAAATTCCACTTGCGATAGAGGATATTGCATTATTCAGATATGATAATCCATGGGCAGTATGCATGAAAATGATAGAGGAAGTTGAGCGGAAGGGAGGCGTATTGACAGTTTTATGGCATCACTCTGTGTTCAATGAGCTTGAATTTCCGGGATGGGCGAAAATTTACGAGAAACTGATAAGAGTATGCAAGGAAAAGGGCGCTTGGGTCACAACTGCTGGAGAAATAGCGAAATGGTGGAAGATGCAAGAAACAAATGATAGAACTTAGGGTTATAGAGGAAGAAGAGGCAGGAGAATGGGATGATTTAGTTAATAAATCACCGCAAGGCTCCATATTTCACACGTGGAGATGGCTTAAGATAGTAGAGAAGCACACGAATAGCAGACTATATCCGCTCATAGGTATGAAGGGAAACACTCCAATAGGCATTTTCCCGCTCTTTTTCAAGAAGAAAGGTTTGAAGATGGTATTTTCTCCCCCTCCTGGCAGCGCTATACCCTATTTAGGTCCCGCAATTGTGAATTATAATGCACTAAAACAGAGCAAGAGAGAATCCATATACAAAGATTTTCAGAGGAGTGTGGATGAATTCATCTCAAAGTTGAAGCCTCATTACATCTCAGTATCGCTAACACCATTTATGGATCCGAGACCTTTCGTATGGAGCGGATACAGATTGAATACGAACTTTGATTATTATCTCATACTCACAGGAGAGGAGGAAGTATGGAAAAATTTTGATTTAAATCTGAGACAGCACATAAAAAAGGCGGAAAAAAAGGGAATAAAGATAGAAGAAGGTTCAAAAGAAGATTTAGAGTTTATATATAATTCTCTTTTAAGGAGATATAGAGAGCAGAAGAGGACTGTGACCGTTCCAAAGGGTTATCTAATGGAATTATACGATGTATTTTATCCAGAAAATCTCAAAGTGTTTATAGCGAGATATGAGGGAAAGAATGTGGGTGGAATCGTCGCACTGATATTCAAAGATAAGATTGTATTCTGGATAGGTGCGGCGAAACCTGAAATGAAAAAGGTCTCACCCAATGATTTGGCGCAGTGGGAAGCGATAAGATGGGGATGCTCTCATGGATTAAGGGTATATGAAGAGATAGGAGCAGGGACAGAGAGGCTTGTGGATTTCAAAAATAAGTATAATCCAGAGCTATCAATACGCTTTACCGTAGTGAAATCTTCTCTTCTATCCACTATACTTGAAAAAATTTATCCCAAACTGAAATCATTTGGTTTTTATATATGAAAATATTGTTTGTGCCAAGTTGGTATCCAAATGAGAAGAATCCAATATCTGGGAACTTCGTTAAGGAAATTGCGAAAGCCCTTTCTTTATACGATGATGTCGTTGTTATTCATGCGTTTTCCGACAAATCGGGCGGATTTTACGATAATATAGAGGAAGGAGTAAGGGTTATCAGAGTGAAATTCAGGAATCTACCCTTTCTCACGCATTTCCAATATTTCATTTCAATATTTAAGGCATTCAAAAAGGTAAAGAGGGAATTGGGGTGCATAGATGTAATAAATGCCCATGTTTATTATCCTGCGGGGTTATCAGCGCTGGTTTTAGGAAAAATCTACAAAATTCCTGTCGTGATAACGGAGCATGCTGAGATAATAGACAGATATAAGCAAGGCAGACTCAAGTATCTTAAGGACGCTTTGAGGATAATGATTGCAAAATTTGTTTTTAGGAAAGCGAAATTGATTATTACTGTGAGTTATTCATTGCAGAAACATATAAGATCATTTGGAATTGAAAATGATTATGCAGTGGTGCCGAATGTCATAAACATTGATTTTTTTAAACAAGAGAGTAAAAAGGGAGAAAAAGATGAGGAAGGAGAAGAGAATACAAAAAGAATAATTTTTATCGGGGGACTCGCACCACAAAAAGGAGTTCCATACTTGCTTGAAGCGTTGAAAATAATCAAAAACAGGGGAAGAAGTGATTTTTTCATGCATATTATCGGTGATGGCCCATTTAGAGGGAGGTATGAGGAAATGGCGAAGGATATTGAAATAAATGATCGGGTGAGATTTCATGGAAAGAAGATAGGCGAAGATAAGTTAAGATTATTGAGGGAATCCGATTTTATGGTGCTTCCGAGTTTGTATGAGTCGTTTGGTGTCGTTCTTTTAGAGGCGATGGCATGCGGTAAGCCCGTTATAACAACCCTCAGTGGAGGTCAGAAGGAGTTTGTGAACGAAAATACAGGCATTCTTGTCCCACCGAAGGATGCAAACGCATTGGCAGATGCGATTGAATACATGCTTGATCACTGCCACGAATACTCGCCGCAGAAATTACACGAGTATGTAAGGGAAAATTTCAGTTACAAAAAAATTGGAAGGCAGTTACATGAAATATGCAAGAGCGTGAGGGATAAATGGGGAAAATAAGGGACTTATACTTGCAGATATCACATTTACTTGCGATGAACATTCCATTTGGAAGGATAAAGAGGGCATTATATAGGATGAGAGGTTCAAAGATTGCGGATAAAGTTGATATAGCATCTGGAGTTTTCATAGAGGAATCGTATCCCGAGCTTGTTGAGATTGAGGAGAATGTGGATATAGGACCGAATGTGATAATCGTTGCTCATGACACGAGCTATCATTGCGTTCAACCCGATATTCCGATGCTTAAGAGGCGTGTAGTGATTAAAAGGAACGCATACATAGGAGCAGGCGCAATAATTCTTCCTGGAGTTACAGTCGGCGAATATTCTATTGTTGCTGCAGGTGCGGTTGTGACGAAAGATGTGCCACCTCGCACAATTGTCGCTGGCGTCCCTGCGAGAGTGGTAGGGTCAATAGATGAGAAGATTGCGAAAATGAAAGGGGAAGCTTGAATGAAGAAAAATGGAAATAGAGCTGAAAATAGCGGAAGATGAGAAAGAATGGGATGAACTTGTGAATAGGTCGCCCCATGGTTATATATTTCACACGTGGAGATGGCTTAAGATAGTAGAGAAGCACACGAATAGCAGACTATATCCGCTCATAGGTATGAAGGGAAACACTCCTATTGGAGTTTATCCACTTTTCTATTTCAAGAAGAAAGGGGTGAAACTCGCTCTTTCGCCACCCCCTAAATCGCTGCTTCTTTACATGGGACCGGCACTCGTTGATTTTGAGAAAATGAAGCAGAGCAGGCGAGAGTCGCTGTTAGCGGAATTTCAGCATGCGGTTGACAATTTCATCGCTTCTGAATTGAGATGCAATTATGTGCGAATACGCACACCTCCAGGCTTAATAGATGCGAGACCGTTGCGTTGGTCAGGATACGATGTTGAGCCGTTATACACATACATGATAGACCTTTCAAAAGGAGTTGAGCATTTATGGAGGGGATTGAGCAGGAAATTAAGGGTGAGTATAGAGCGAGCAAAGCGAGAAGGTGTTTCCGTGGAGAGCGGAGATAAGGAAGATTTGGAGTTCCTTCGCATTTCATTATACGCAAGATTTGAAGAACAGGGTCTTAAACCCTCAAAAGATTACTATAAAGATTACCTTTCTGAATTATATGATGCATTTTACCCTCAAAACATGAAGATATTCATAGCAAAATATAAAGGAGAGAGAGTGGGAGGATTAGTTGTCCTCTGCTATAAATCATGGTCTGCGCTCTGGATAGGTGTTCCAAAAACAAATTTGAAGGGCATTTATCCAAACGATTTAGCACAGTGGGAGGCGATAAGGTGGGCATGTTCTCATGGATTAAGAGTATATGAGGAGATGGATGCTGGCGATGACCCAAGATTGAGGCATTTTAAGGCGAAGTTCAATCCTGAACCTGCGATATGGTTCTCCGCTGTGAAATATTCTTCACCATTGTTTAAAGTGTTAGAAAGAGCAACGAGATTCATATATGATAAGTTCGGACTCGGTGGACTGATTTAAAAATGAATACAACATCAAATTCATCTGTTGCTTTGAAATTGAATTTGGAAGATTGACTTGATCTTCATTCTCTCTCCTACGCCTACTCTTCTCTCCATTCTTTACATCCTCCTTAATCTCAACGATGAGAGGGCTTAAAATCAAGTTTTAAGCGATTTCATTCATTTTTCAAATCTCATCACATATGCACATCTTTCTCATGCGCGCACACACACAACAAAGAAATACTTTGGTCTCATTCGTGCATTAGATCCGCAAAAGGAAAGTATCAGGTAATATGAGCACTGTTAGGAGGATAGCGAAGAACACGCTTGTTTGGTTCTTCGGAGACATCGTCGGCAAGATTCTCTCGCTCGTATTCGTTATATACGCTGCGAGGTATCTTCATGCGGAAGGCTACGGCATACTCTCTTTCGCTCTCGCTTTCACAGGCATGTTCGGCATACTCTCGGACATAGGCTTCTACGAACTTATCGTGAGGGAGGTTGCGAGAGATAAGCAAAAAGCGGGGAAATATATTGGAAATGTCATCATACTGAAATCTTTCCTCGTCGCAATCATGTTCGGACTGCTGTGTGCAGCGATAAACATGATGAATTATCCTTCAAAGACAGTTGAATTGGTGTTGATTCTTGGAATTTCTATTGCAATTGATGCTTTCAGTGTGGCATTCCACGCAATATTCCACGCATTTGAGAGGATGGAGTTCATCTCTCTTGGAAAAATAATGAAAAATGCCATGCTCTTGGCTGGAGTATTCATTATTATATATAGGAACATGGGACTTCTCGCCTTTGCATATCTTTATTTAATAGGTAGTTTGTTCATATTCGCTTACAGTTTCACGATAACAGCGATGAAATTTGCGAGACCAAAATTTGAGATGGACAAACGATTTTGCAAATGGCTGATAAAAGAGGGCCTGCCATTCTGGACTTCCTTTGTCTTCATCAAAATTTACTATGATATTGACAAGGTCATGCTTTCAATGATGGTAGGAGATGTTGTCGTCGGATGGTATAGTGCGGCATACAGACTCGTTGTCACTTTGGGATTCATTCCCACTGCTTTCATCGCTTCAATATATCCTGTGACCTCTCGCCTTTTCACTTCTTCAAAGGATTCGCTTAAATTTGCAACCGAAAGGGCATTTAAATATCTGCTTATCATCGGTATTCCAATAGGTATTCTGACAACAGAACTTGCTGATAAAATAATTTTATCAGTTTATGGAACTGAATATGCACCTTCTACAATTGCACTCCAAATATTAGTGTGGTCGGAAGTGCTTATCTTCGTGAATGCCGTATTTGGAAATCTTCTGAATTCTATTAATAGGCAGGTTATAGTCACTTATGCTACTGCGATTGCAGCCGTTCTAAATGTTGTTATGAACCTATTGTTGATTCCGAAATACAATTTCGTCGGTGCAAGTATTGCAACGGTCGCAACTGAAGCTTTCATGTTCGGATTCACATTTGCGTGGATTTCAAGGAGTGAATACGAATTACATATCTTGAGTGTAATGGGGAAAGTGGCAGTTGCAGGTTCAATAATGGTCATTTTCATTAAATATTTCGTGAATTCTCACATTTTAATCCCACTTTCACTTTCAATGCTTATATACTTCACAATTGTTTATCTGAGTGGGTGTGTTGATGAAATTGATGTGAAGATACTTAAACAATTATTTGGACATAAAACAGAGCTTTAGGAGGGTGTTTATGGAGGAACGTCTTTCACAAAGGGTCGTGAAAAGCGGTTTCTGGGCTTTTGCGCTCAGAGCGGTGAATCGTGTATTCAGCTTCGTCAGGCTCATAATCCTTGCTCGTGTCCTCGCACCTGACGATTTCGGATTGATGGGTATTGCTCTCCTAACAATGGCAACCCTTGATACATTCTCTCAAACAGGCTTCCAAGCCGCTTTAATACAAAAGAGGGATGATATAAAATCATATCTTGATGCGGCTTGGACAGTTTTAATATTGAGAGGCTCTATACTGTTCGCAATTCTTTATATAATTGCTCCTTTTGCTGCTCATTTCTTCAATGCACAAGAGGCGGAAGTCATAATAAGAGTGATAGGTCTATCTTTTCTCATTCAAGCATTCACAAATATCGGTGTTATTTACTTTGAGAAGGAGCTTGAGTTCAATAAATTTTTCATCTATTCATTTGTCGGCACACTCTCAGATTTCGTCGTTGCGGTCTCCGCTGCACTAATATTGAAAAATGTCTGGGCTCTCGTTTTTGGGTCACTTGCAGGAAGCACTGCGATGTGCATCACAAGCTACTTCATCCATCCTTACAGACCAAAATTTGATTTTCATCTGGGAAAAGCAAAAGAACTCTTCGGTTTCGGTAAGTGGATTTTGGGTTCGAGTATATTGGTTTTTTTATATACTCAAGGAGATGATATTCTTGTAGGAAGATTATTAGGTGCAACAGCATTAGGTTTTTACCAACTGGCTTATAGGGTATCTCTCATCCCCGTAAGAGAAATTACACTTGTTATTTCCCAAATCTCCTTCCCAGCTTTTTCTAAACTCCAAGATCAAGTAATAAAATTAAAGGTAGGATATTTAAAAATTCTAAAAATAAATAACTTTATAACAATTCCCCTTGCTGGTATGATCTTTTTCTTTTCTTACGATTTTACTTATTTAATATTAGGGGAGAAATGGCTACTAATAGTCCCTCTGTTAAAAATATTCTCTATTATGGTGATACTTGCAGTAATAAATGCAAATACAGGTTCGTTATATAATGCGGTAAGTAAACCTTCTATAAGTACTAAGTCTCAAGTAATAAAGACAATAGTTATGTTCTCTATTATTTATCCACTTGTAGTAAGATTAGGTATAATGGGAGCTGCTTTGGCATCTTTAATAAGCGAAATTATAGTCACTCCATACTTGACTTATAAAGTATTAAAGATTATAGAATGTAAATTTAAGGATTTTGGCCAGACCATATTTTTTCCCCTAATAGCTAGTATAATAACTGTTTTGGTGCAGTTTATCCTTAAAAATGTAGTACATTTATCATTAACTTTAGTAAACCTGATTGCACTTACATGTGTAGGAGCTGTAGTATATATAGTAGTGATGATTTTTTTTGAAAGAATTTCTAAATACACTTTCTTTCAAGAACTAAAAGAGGTAAAAGTTAAGATGGTGGAGTGATTTAGTATAGCCATGCAAAGGATAACTAGTTTAGATATGCACTTGAAATTTCCCCCAGGCAAAGTAGTAGAAACTAAATGTTTAGAAGATGTTGCTTGCGGGATGTATCCCTGCTATTACTTGAGATCGGATAATAAATTAAAGGTGTCAACTTCGGTAGTAGCTTTGATTTTTGACTCAGGATCCTTCGAGCTAAATCCTAACTTTAAACCACCAAATTTTTTAAACTGTCAATCCGTACAGAAAAGTTTAATTAGAAGCATATTCGCGAAAACTCCTGCAATATTGAAAAAACCGATTAGAAATCTTTTTCTAGTGAGAAATTCAGCAAGCAACTCGTATGAGAGGAAACTGTGGTACGAATCTTGGGAGACTATAGATAAAAGAATAAGAAAGCTCAAACCTTTTGAGAAAGTTACTCCGACTAGTAGCACCATCACATTCAAACCAGATTTTACAATTAATGATAAAGAGGAAATAATTGACAAAACTGTTTATTACTTACAAAAATTTATAAATGAAATAGAAATTAAATATCTAAATTATTGTCATATAGTTTTAACTGGCGGAAAAGACAGTCAACTAATAAGTTTAGTTCCAAAATTAAATCCTGAGAGATGGTATATTTTTAGTGCCGAGCCAAATTATACTTTAGTAAAACACTGGGTAAAAGAGAATGGTATAAGAGTAAAGAGAATTTTTAAACATAATAATAAAAATGAAGAAACAATTGATGATTTTAGAAAAAAAATAATATGCAGCGATCTTTATTCTGATCCGAGACACATCCAATGGTTACCAACGCTTAAGAGAATTGCAAAAAAGTTTGATAATAAGTGTATATTTTGGAGTGGGACTATTGGAGATACAATCTATAGCTTTCATGAAGCTTATCATATTGGATCTAAGGAAAAATATTTTGACGTCCATATGACGCGGGCTGCTTCGTGGCAGGGTAATTACCATCAAACTTTTAAAAACTTTGTAGGACGACCCCTTCTTTCCCCATACCATTCAAAGGAAATTTGGGAAGAACTTTACCAGCATCTTGACCCATCAGTGATTAAGAAAGATACTGACTTAAGACCTGAAATAGGCGAAAGACTATTTGGTAAACCAGTTAAATGGGTGGACGAAAATCCTGGACCAGAGCCCTATAGTTACCCTATAATTATATGCTTAATGAACACGTATAGGATCTATAAAAAATATATCCAATCAAAGTTGAAATAATTTTTAGGGGCTCAAATATGAGCGAACAAAGAAAAATCTGGGATAAGAGTTGGGAATGTCTGCTTTGGGTGCATCCTCAAGAGATTTTAGGCTCCCGTTTCACACAAGAAGCATACCGTTGTCTTAAAAATTTTATTAATTGTAGAAAAGATAAACTAATCCTTGAAGCAGGTTGTGGAACAGGCAGGCTTTGCTGCTTATTGGCAAGAGATTTTCCTGACTCCCAAGTGATAGGAATGGATATATCTCCAAACTCGCTTAAGATTGCTAATCGTCTGAAAGAATATTTACACGTTCCAAATACTTCTTTTTGTAAAGGTGATCTATTCCAGATGCCCTATCCTGACAATTATTTTGATGTAGTTTTTAATGATGGAGTAATAGAACATTTCTCCCTCAATGAGAATCCAAATTATAAGGATGCTCTAAAGGAGATGATCAGGGTTACAAAACCAAAGGGGAAAATAATCGTCGATGTACCAAATTGGTATTGCTTTCCCCATACTATATATAAGTGGTTACTAAAGAAACTAGGTAGACCATTCGAATATGGATATGAGAAATCCTTTAAACATAGGGAGCTTATAGAGTTATTCAGAGAGTTCAATCTAACCAATCTAGAATTACGAGGATATTATCCAGCTCACGGATTTTATAGATTTAGTAAATATTCTCGAATCTTCTCTTTGCTTGGTAAGGCAGTGGATATATTGGACAATAAGTATATTGCCAATAGATTTGGATTCATGCTTCTCATTAAAGGAGAGAAAAAAGGTAAAATATGAGACCAGGAACACTTTTGCGTTGGTATGCCTTAAAAGGCATTTTAAGATATGAAATTAGAGATGCCTCAGTCATCCTTGATATTGGAGGTTATGATGGAGAAATTTCTTACAGATTAAAAAATATTTTTCCTAATCTTAAAATCACAGTTGTAGATATAGATAAGTCAGGATTAAAATTAGCAAGGGAAAAAGGGTTAAATACACTTTATGCACAAGCTTTGGAATTGCCAATTAAGGATAATCAAGTTAATGTTGTTCTTTGTCTTGATCTGATAGAACATGTTAAAGAAGACAGTAGATTAATTAAAGAAATTTCCAGGGTTTTAAAAAAAGATGGTAAGGTTATTTTAACTACTCCTATGCGAGATGGAGTATCATTTCCATTTTTAAGTAAGCAAAAAATCGAAACTATCAATAAAAGCTGGGGTCATGTCCGGAAGGGATATTCTTTAAAGGAACTTGAAGAATTATTCAAAAACGACAATTTAATGATAATAAAAACAAGTGGATATTTTAATTTCTTTAGTAGGTTCGTCTATAGGTTTAGTTTTCTCTCAGGAATACCTTTAAAAGGAAAAAGTTTATTGTATCGAATAGTTATAAGATTAGAGCCATACATTAAATGGGGTGCAAATGAACATATAATAATAGCTAAAAAGGTGAAACTATGAAAATATAGTTTCAGATTCTCGCACCAATGCTTAAGGAATTAGGATACAACATTAAAATAGAAAAAATCGGAGAAGAATTTTAATGTTTGCGGAATGAATTAGGAAAAAGGTGAAAGAATGAAAATAGCCATCATAGTTAGCGAGTTTCCTAAATTCTCCGAAACATTCATTTTGAACCAAATAACAGGATTGCTGGACTTAGGACATGAAGTAGAGATTTTCGCATTTTATAATCCGAAAGAGAAGAAAGTGCATGATGATGTTGAAAAATATCGGCTGATGGAGAGAGTTCATTATTTTAACATACCTGATAGCATGATTAAGCGTGTGTTAAAGGCGATATTTCTTATAATTACGAACTTCCATAAAAGCCCTATTAAAATCTTGAAATCTTTAAATGTATTTAAATATGGCAAGAAGGCACTTTCATTGAAATTATTATATGTTGTAGTTCCATTTTTGGGTAAAAAATTTGACATAATTCACTGCCATTTTGGTCCTAATGGGATTATTGGAGCGTATCTTAAGGAGGTGGGAATAAATAGTAAGCTCATTACAACTTTTCATGGATATGATATGTCTATGTTTATTTCAAATCATGGTGAAGGTATTTATAAAAATTTGTTCTTGAGGGGAGATTTGTTCATGCCAATTAGCGAACACTGGAAAAAGAAATTAATTGAAATGGGATGTGAGGAGGGGAAGATAATAGTTCACCGGATGGGAATTGATGTTGAAAAGTTCGAATTTTCCGAGAGAAGAAAAACAGGAACTATAAAAATATTGAGTGTAGGAAGGTTAGTTGAAAAGAAAGGGCATGAATATGCGATTAAAGCGTTAGCGAAAGTGGTGAATAAGAATGGCAAAGATATTATCTATCGGATTGTAGGGGATGGTCCGTTGAAAGACAAACTGATGTCTTTGGCGGAGGAGCTTGGAATTGAGGATTGTGTCGAATTCATGGGCAATGTAGAGGACGAAGAACTATTGAAACTTTACAAAGAATCTCATATTTTTATCCTTCCGAGCGTAACGGCGAGTGATGGTGATCAGGAGGGGATTCCCGTCGTTTTAATGGAGGCTCAAGCGATGGGTCTGCCAGTTATTTCAACATACCATAGCGGAATTCCTGAAGTAGTGATTGATGGTAAATCAGGTTTTCTTGTTCCTGAGAAGGATGTGGATGCCTTAGCAGAAAAGATGGAATTTCTCGTAGAACATCCGGAGTTGTGGTCGGAAATGGGTAGGTATGGAAGGGAGTTTGTGGAGAAGCATTATGATATAAGGAGACTTAATAAACGCTTGGTAGAGATTTATCTGAATCTTATAAGAAAGGAGAATAATAACAACTCTGGGAGGGGTTAGGGATGGGTAAGCACGAGTTAATGCGTGAAGCGCCTATGGTAAGTGTCGTAATCCCGACATATAATAGGAAGGATTTGCTTAAGGAATGCTTAGAATCGTTATTCAATCAGACATATCCGAAGGATAAATATGAAATTATCGTTGTAAATGATGGCTCAACGGATGGAACGGAAGAAGTTTTGAAAGAATATGAGAAGAAAGCGCCATGTGCATTCAAATGGCTCACACAGCAGAACAAGGGTTCGTATGCGGCGAGAAATTTAGGGATAAAGAATGCAAGAGGAAAAATTATCTGTTTTACGGATGATGATTGTATAGCGGATAAGAGATGGCTTGAAGAATTAGTGAAGGAATTCACTGATGAGGGAATTGGGGGAGTGGGTGGGAAAATCAAAGCATATAATCCTAAAACAAGCGTAGAAAAATATGCAAGAATGGATCAGGAAAGTGCAATAAGAAATTTCTTTCTGATAACATGCAATGCAGCTTATAGAAAAGACGTGTTGGAAATTGTGGGATATTTTGACCCTTATTTTAGAAATGGAGGGGATAACGATATGGGAATTAGGGTAACATGGAAGGGTTACAAGTTGAAATATGCTCCAGATGCAATTGTATACCATAAGCACAGGACAACATTGAATGATTTAATTAAACAACGCTACAATTACGGAGTTGGGGGGGCTATTCTGAGCAAAAAATACGGATATTCATCAATTTTCATGCAGTTTATCATAATCAAATTACTTGGACTTTTTTATTCAATAGTAACACTTCCTATTAAGCTCGAGAAGAGTATGGAAATTCTTAACATTATAGCAACATCTGCATATGTTCTGGGCATGATTAAGGGGATTTTATTTGATAGGTATAGAGGAGAAAGGTGGAAAAGTGAGCAGATAAGACTGGAATTTTTAGAAGAGATGAAAATATTGAGAGCATTTCGTAAATTAAGGAAGAAATTTCGTTTAAGATAGCTGTGTATCTGTTTGCGCACAGTGGGAAATGAGCGGTGTTGTGAGTGTGGGGATGGAAAAATTGTGTGTGAGTAAAGCGTGGTTAAGACGAGGGGAGATGAGTGCACTGATTTACACCTTCACTGCTGAGCATTTCTCTGAACGCTTATGTTTGAAAAAAGCGAAGCAGAAAAACGTGAGAGAAATGAAAGGAAGGACTTGCTCTGAAGCATAATCGTTTTCTCGCCTCATCCTGAGACATTGGGATGTGGAGGGACGATTGCGAAGAGAGTAAGAGAAGGGCATGAAGTTCATATTTATGACCGACGGGGGACATTCACATCGCCCATTTTCATATCCTCCGCCAGAAGAATTAATCGTATTAAGGCGGAAAGAAGCTTTAAATGCATTAAAAGTGCTTGGTGTTCCGGAAGAGAACATTCTTTTTCTCGATTTTGAAGACCTACACTTGATTTATAACATCCAGAAAGTGAGAAGGAGTGTTGAAAAAATTCTCATGCAAATAAAACCCTCTGAAGTTTTTTATTCCTCATGAGAAAGATAAACATCCTGATCATCAGATTACAAGCCTTATTGTGTCGTATTGCATAAGAAAACTGGGTTTGAATACGAAATTATATGAATATCCGATTTATTATGAGATTACAGATAAGTGATAAGTGTATATCAGAAGATATTTCAGCATTTCTTGAATTGAAGGAGAGAGCAATTAACGCTTACAAAAGTCAAATTAATATGCTCTCATTAGCTCAAAGTAGACCCGTTCTTTCAGCACAGTTCTTACAAAAATTTAAGAGGGGCGAGGAGATATTTGTAGAGAAAAGAAGCATATCTGTGCCAAAAATCCTCTTCAAGCTTTGTTATTTATTCATTTATCATCGCTTATTTGAGAAAATTAAATTGCTCTCAAAACAATAACCTTCTCTTCTTTCGGACGCAAGTCCGCACACACATAATATATATAATATCCGTCTCTTGATATTTCTCTCACAATTCTTCCGCCATCAGCACGGCACTTCTCTCGCATTTTCACCTTGAATGTCACACCTTCTACACTCTTTTCATTCTTGTTTCTGATAAAAATCGAAATTTCTTTATTGTTTCTGTGGACTGTTGCATAGATATTTTTGAGGAGTTTCAGATACTCTGCTATTCTTCCAGGTGTTGCGAAAGTCATACCCTTTTCTTTGGCATATTCAATTGTGTTCAGCATTTGCGTTGCATATTCAGTTCTGCCTGCTTTATCTGAATTCCACATGAACAGGCACAAATCCTCATTTTCAATAACAGAATCAATCACAGCTTCCCAAGCCTTCTCGTAATTGTTGCCATAGAAATATGTGAATCCACCAACCGTAGGTAGTGAAATGGGCAATAAAACTAAATTCGTATCTTCGCCATGATAGTGAGCCATCTGTGGTCTTCTAAGTCCTTCCTGGAAATATCTCTCGAAAGGTGGCGGTATACTTCTCGAAATCATGAAAGAAAAGTTCTCTTCTGCGAGCGTTCTCACTGCTTCAAGATTATATCCATCAGGCATGATACCTATTTCAATACCATGCTCATTTGCTATCTCCTTTATTTCCTTTATGCGTTCAACACTTTTATTCCCTCTCAATTTCTCCTTTACTATGACACTGCTATCTATTTTGCTTTCATTCAAATCTCTAATTACTTTTGTGAATTTCACATCCTTCAGCATCTCAATGGAAGTATTAGAGGAATTGATAACGCCATTAGAAATTGCCTCAAGCAAATTTCCATCACTTATTAATACAAGGGGCATCTCACCATTCGGATAGGGATATAATGAAACGGATGTGTAGCGCTCTATATTCCTTTTTGCCTCCTCTTTTGTTCCTATTGAAATCCACTGTGTCACATGCATCGCTTCCGCAGGTTCTATTTCATGCTTCATATGCAGCGTCAACACATAATACGGATAGTCAGTGTAACCATAATATGATACCTTATTTGGATAAGGGCATGTGTTATCAAACTTCACATATATACCCTGTCCATTTTCATTATGGATAAACAGGCTATCAAATCTTATCTTATTTATTGGCACGATATCCTGACACGGATACATTGTCCGCTTCTTCACAGTTTCATCGCCAAGTCCAAGCTCAAAATATCTCATAGGAGAGAAGAAAGTCATTGTAAGCTCATTTATATCCATCGTTGAGTCATTCACCCAGTCGTTGGATATGATTATCTCCCTCTTAAATGCCTTCTTAAAGAATGTGTATTTCACCGTTAAACTCGCCCAGTTCTCACCCTTCTTCTTTAATACTTTCTTGTAAATTATCTGATTTTCGCCCAATATCACAACCGGAAATTCCATTTCATGAAACGCCCAACCTTCAACAGCTCCTTGATGAGAACCTCTACTCCATGCAATTATCAGAAAATCGTAATATAAACCTTCATCGCCTAAGAAATTCGTCGTTTTATTACCTATATATCTCATTCCAGGGTCAGTTTTGCCTATTCTCACCTTGTATTCACCCGTATCCACCAAATAACAATCACCAGCATCCTTTATTATCCCAACATCCGCGAAATTTAAGTGTGGACTGATATTTGCTCTGTGAACTGGAGGGCTTATATATTTATAAATGGAGAAATACTCAGCGGAAGAATAAACTTTGTCATACATTTCATTGTGATCTATCATTAATCTTTCTGGTCTCTCGCCAAAATTACGCAGCGTTCTTTTCGAAACTATTAAATAGTCAACACCGAAAGTCGCATATAAATCCCGTGCATATTTCTCTCCATTTATGTTAAAGCATGCACTATACTGATCCCATATGAATCTGCTCTGCTCTGAGCCTGCCGAAACAGTCGTCACGCTTGGTGGTATCTTATCTCCATAGACATATATCATGTGTCGGTATCCATAACCCGCACATCTTTCTTCTGGGGAACCTATACTTTTTAACCATCTAAGACCAGTCCTTTCGCATTTTGTTCCGCTTATCAACGGATGATAATACAGATTTCCAATTACAGGCAATATTACAATATAAGAGAAAAATATTAATAAAACAATAAATATAAAAATTTTTCGTGAAGAGCGCAATAAATGATGCTCCACTTTGTCCTTCACATAATAAAAACCGATTGAGGAAAGCACTGGGAGGATGATGAAGAGGTAACTGATACTTCTTAGAGCGGCTACCGCACCCTGTCCTGGCAGTATTGTTATGGCGGCGGTTGAAAGAAGTAAGCATATTCCTTCTCTGTTCGTCTTGAACGCACCGATTATAGCGAGGAGCAAATGAATAGGCCCCCACCAGAAAGGCCAAAATAATGACGTATGCGGGACATGTCTTATACTTCCTATAATAGGAACCGAAAAATACCTAAATGATAACCTTCTTCTCAACTTCTTTATATTATCTCCGATCACATTATGCATAAATATCAACAATTTGCATATTGAATACACAGAAAATAGCGATAATAAAACATAAAGAGGGTTTAATCCGACAAATATCTGCTCATAAAAAATTTTTGATACTTCTTTTCCGAATGGAATATGCAAAGAGGATGATAGAGAGTCACCAACTGAAACCAAAATTCTGCCTTTATATATATATTGTGGATGGATATTTGGGAAAAAATGTATTGCAATGATGAATGAGAACATCAATGATGCAAGCGACATGTATACATCCCTGTGGAGTTTTCCCCATAATGCAGCATATATGAGAAGGTATGTGGCTATCAGGAAAAGTAAGAACATCGTTGTTCCTGTGTGCGTGAAGCAAAGCGTGAATGAGAGCAGGGAAATCAACACATAACGCTTCCATCTTAATATGCTATTATTCAGCATGAGGTAAATGAGGGAGATGAGTATGAAAGATTCGACAAAAACAGATGTTGAGTATGCTAATATACCAGTGCAAATAATTGGCATGGATATGAGAAACGCAACAGAAAGAAGTGCCTCGTTTCTTGACGCATTAAAAATCTTTGCATATGAAAAATATAAAGATAAGAGGATGAGAAACGATAAAAATGGCATATTCTGTGCGAGTTCAAGCATATTCATCCCCGTTACTTTTGCAACAATGGAGCCGAAAAGCCATAAACCGAAAGGATAGTCATACCTCAAATATCCTTCCTCCAAGCAATGCTTATAAAAACCGTTCAGTGAATTCGCATGTTCCATAATACGAGTGAAGAATAAATGACTATATACATCCGTTCCGTATGGTATAAAGAGGAAATATGTGGGAAGAACAAATCCCAATATAATTGAAGAGAGTAATAATATTAGCAGAGATGCCCCCTCTCCATGTGGAATTGCGCGAAAATTCTCCATTACCTTCACTGCCTTCCCAAATATTTCTCTCCTCGCCTCATCGTGGCGCTCATTCATTGTTCTTCATATTCCTTCCCATCATTTAAATCCCTTTTTTAATGAATAAATCTGTTAATTATTTACAAAATATATATCACAACTGTTTCCGCATACTCAAATTTTCTATGCTCTATTCCTCCGATATACTCAAAATGACAGACAGCCCCCTTCAGAAGATAGAAAGGGTTTATATAGCTCGTGGCAATCTTCTTCCAAGATGATGAGAGCAAGAGGGGCTCTGGGAGTGGTTCTTGTATTTGTGCTGTCTTTGCTTGCATCAGGCATCGTATCTGCAGGGCAGACGCAGGTTATTGGAAAATGGGATGCTGGAGCTTCTTATGATGCAATCGCCTATGATAACTATCTCTATGTCGCTTCAGGCTCCCAAGTCAGGATATACGACATCTCAACAAAGGAGAAAATAGAAAACATAAAGATGGAGTGTATTCATTCCTATAATAGTTATAGAAATTGGGGAACATACAAAGAAAAGACCTCTCCAGTCAATATATTGCACACTGATGCCGGAACAATTAGAGGTCTGTATACAGATGGAAACTATCTTTATGTAATAGGAGGCAAATTCGTAATAGCAGATATTTCAGACCCTGAAAATGCTTATATCGTTTCCTCTTTGGACATAAGCGGCAAGGATGTTCAGGTTCAGGGAAATTACGCCTATCTTATAACACCCAATATTCGGGGAGACGACATCACAATTGTTAATATTTCAGACAAGAAAAATCCTGTGAAAGTTGCTGGAATTGATGTAGAAAGTCTGGGAGGAGATAGCAGAGGAATATGGAGGCTTTATGTTGAAGGAAATTATCTATACACAGGAGATTACGGCAACTACCTATATATTATCAATATATCGGATCCTACAAACCCCTCAGTAATCAGCAAGTGGCCAAATCCTGGAGGGTATAGAGAAGGCCCTTCAAGTTTTGCCAAGAAGGATGATTATGTTTTTGTCGTGCGTTATCACTATGGATTCTATGTAATAGATGTTTCGGACCCCGCAAATCCCGTCAAGGTTGCGGAAGTAATCGGAATGAATGATCCTAATGCAAATGACATAAAAATTTTAGGAGATTACTTATTTATCTCCACCCGCTACGAAGGCTTCAGAATTTATAATATTTCAGACCCAACAAATCCATCTTTGGTCATTACTTTCAAGTTTCCGGTCGGCTATGCAGAAAGCATATTCGTCCACGAACTTCCCCACGGCACTTATGTTTTCGAAACTGCATTTTCGGTTGGATGGGCTATTATAAATGCAACCGACATTGAACACCCGAAACTGATGACAGACCCTATGATGCCCGTTCCTGATGGCGATAGTGTAAAAGTGAAGGGGAATTATGCATTCATAGGTGCTCATAACAATGCGGTATGGGTATTAAATGTTTCAGACCCAGCAAATCCAAAGCCAATTGTCGTTATGCTAAATGGTGGGAGGAATGAAGGTCTTGAGATAAGCGAGGATGGAAATTATCTTTATGTTGCTGCATGTTGGTCTGATCTTTGCATAGCCAACATCTCAGATCCAGAAAATCCAAAATGGGAAATTGTTGACTATGAGCGGGGTGGTTGTGCGGCACTTCTCGTAGTCGATAATTATCTCTATTACGGAGGATTAAGAGTTTACGATGTTTCAGACCCTAAGAATCCTAAAATAGTCTTTGATGAAAATCTGTATGGAGATAATGCGAGAGTGACAGGAAGATATGGAGAGGATTATCTCATTGGTGTGGGGACAGAAGGAGTATTCATTGTTGATATTTCAAATAGGACGAATCCTGTTGTCGTTGGAAATGTGAGCCTACCAGAGGAGCCTAATGTATATATCATGGCTGGTCGTCCAGCAGCTGTTTCTGGTAGTGTAGTTTATGTAGGTGCTGGCAACCATCTATACTCGATTGATATATCCGATCCAACGAATCCTGTTATACTTGGCAGTATAAAAGTGACCCTACCAACCTCTATCGTTACTTATGGAACTTATGCTTATGCCGGCGGAAGAGGAGGGCTTTATGCTGTTAATATCTCCGATCCTTCCAACATGAAAGTAGAAGATTGGATAGGAGTAGGTATGCAGGATCTAGATGAAGAAAATGGCTTGCTATATACATCAGGAGGTACTATAATCTCTCCAATCGGAGGAGGAGAATTGCCTTTGCAAATCTCCCTCATAAAAGTAAGCAGCATAACAGAAACCTCCGCCATTATCTCATGGCAGACAAATAAAGAAGCTGATTCTTTGGTAAAATACGGGACCTCCCCTGGAAACTATCCAGAGCAAAAATGTGATCCAAATCCAACAAAATACCACAGCATAAAATTGGAAAACCTATCTCCAGATACCACCTACTACTTTGTCTTGGAATCAAAAACAGATAAGGAAACAGCAACAAGCACTGAAAAGACTTTTAAGACAAAAGCACCAGATTTAACTCCTCCTGTCATTACAATACTAAATCCAGAAAACAACTCCCAAATTGAAGGAGGCACTCCTTCTGTGAGTATAGAGATAGAAACAGATGAACCTGCAATCTGCCAATACTCCTTCTCAGACTTTGAATACGGAGAAGGAACAAACTTCGCAACAACAGGAGGAACAGAACATTCATTCAATCTCTCTGTTGAGGATGGGAAATCCTACACCCTATACTACAGATGCCAGGATTTGAGTCCTCAAAAGAATGTAAACCCAAAAAGCAAAATTCACAGCTTTTCTGTCGCAACTGAGTGGTGGGATTACTTTGATGATAAGACAAAGATAGAAAGTAAAGAGAACATAGAGATAAGCAACGGCTCTGCAAAGATAAAATTCCCCGAGAATAAAGTATATCCGACAAAGGATGCTGTTATAAGCTCAATACCAGGACGATCTAGTGGAAAAGGGGATTTCAGTGTCGGATACTTTGACAGATATAGAAGTTTGTTAGAGTTTGAGATACCGAACGGAACCAGTGAGATAAAATCTGTCAGGTTACATCTCTATGTGTCGAAGACCGATCCTGAGCCGGGTGGAGGCTATGGGAACAATACAATCTTAATGCACAAATTAACAAAAACATTTGATGAAGATGATTGCGATTACAAATACAGGGATAAAAGCGAGAACCTGGCATGGGACAATGAAGGAGGGGACTTTGACCCAACTGTAATAGATTCTTTGGATGTTTCTGGCAATCTGAAAGGTAAATGGCTTGTATTTACCCTGAAAGGCACGGGAGCTGAGAATCCGATAGATGTGAAATGGGGAGATACAATAGGCTTAATTCTAAGACCAAAAATAACTTGGGGCGTTTACAGAGCGGACTGGTTCAAATCAAGAGAGGCATCAGAGGAGCAAAGACCATATCTTGAAATTATTACAGGTTCTACTTCCGCATATCTTATTTCCGTTCCTATCACGCCAACTTCCCTTCAGTCATGGGATAAATTCTATGCTGATTATGAAACGCCAGAAGGAACATACATAAGCTTTTCTATATTAGATGCTGAAACGGGAGAGGTTCTTTGCTCAAACCTCACTGGGAAAGGGGATGACATCTCAGCATGCCTTTTCGGTGTTCAATCTATAAAGTTGGAAGCGGAACTGCGAACGGATAATCCGCCTGCAACTCCAATCCTGAAGGAATGGAGAGTGAGTTGGATTACTGGGAGAAATGATACTACACCACCAATCACAACTACTGAAATCACGCCTCAACCCAATGAAAGGGGCTGGATAAATTCCACGCCTGTTGTTGTCACTTTCCATCGCAATGACGATTCCGATGTCGCTTATACCAATTACTCTTTCTCACTGGAGGGTTCATGGACGACTGTCCCTGGAAATGATTCTTTCAATATTACAATAACTGATGAAGGCATATTCACAATATGGTATTATTCCGTCGATATATTTGGAAATAAAGAGAGCACTAAGAACATAACGCTTAAAATAGATATTACACTACCTTCAATAAGAAATATAACAGTCACACATGCAAATTCAACAATCATAATAACATGGGTGACAAACGAAACGGCGGACAGTCTTGTCAAATATGGCACCTCCTTAGGAAATTATACGCTCAGAAAATACAATTCAAGCTATGTGGAATATCATCGTATTGTTTTATCGGGTCTTCTTCCCAACACAACTTATTATTTCGTCGTAAATTCAACTGACGAGGCTGGGAATTCT
>Ga0190367_1000499_pt1 | contig 28393 bp, 26 predicted proteins | sample 4872181011_MG_FD_171838 | JGI IMG/M metagenome (GOLD analysis project Ga0190367, IMG submission 171838) | Hydrothermal vent microbial mat bacterial communities from Southern Trench, Guaymas Basin, Mexico - 4872-18-10-11_MG | ecosystem: Environmental > Aquatic > Marine > Hydrothermal vents >...
TTTAGTTCCGTTTGCATCTGTACGCCAATGGCAAGAAGTATCTATGCATATGCTTGCTGATTGCACAGGCATCCCTGTTATCGCATCTCTTACTGTTATTCTAACCCACCCCTTTGTTTCATTTGATACAAAATCAGTGCTTTTGAGTACGATCGTCTCCTCATCCTTAAGCCATGTAACCTGCAAACCTCCGTGGTAATCATCGAATCCGGATTTGTTTACTGCTATGTGATGAATTCCAATCGGGAGTGTTAGAACAGCCACGCCATCGGAGTTCGTTACGGCGTTCTTTCCAGCAAGTTCAATTCTTGCCCCCGCCAATGCGTTACCGTCGAAGTCGACAACTCTTATTCTCATCTCCTTCTCGTTTTTAGCGAGGTATATCGTTCTGTTTTTCTCGTTCACGTATAATGTAACGTCCAGGCTTTCGTAGCCGTCTTTGGTTATGTTCACCTTCTTCACCGGATACCAGCTGTCAACTTCAAATGAAAATCTGCCTTCCGAATCCGTGTACTTCACAACACCATCGCATTCAACTCTTGCGTTGCTTACCGGCTCGAAGGTCATGAGATCGATAACCCTACCGCTTACGCTCGCTTTAACGCTGTTCGTAACGCTGTCGAGCAGCACTTCATAGGGCTGGAGATGCATGCCATTCGTTTTCTGCACGTTAACAACCCTTGCGAAGTAACTGTCAGCCCATACAAATATTCTGTTGATGCTGTAGGTATTATTGTCTCTCGGCACTTCAACGTAAGCAATTCCGCTCGAATTGGTAATGGATTTACTGAATTCAGCGTATGCGATCGAAGCATTCAGGACGATTGACTTATTCAGGAACACGGTCTCGCTTGATGTTGAGCTGTAAGAATAGCCAGAAGCTTCATCTATCGCATCCGAAATCTTTACCGCGTTTCCGTTGTAGAGGTTCACAAGCCACAGCTCCGAGATCTTCTTCCTGTCCCCCTTATCTATCGCTCTAAAGCTTAGCTCGTCCCCCTCCTCAGCGTAGAGGTAGAGCAGGCCAGAGGATGAATAATAAACGGGTTTACCGTTAATGTATACTTTAAGAATGTCGTCAACTTCAATCGGACTCTCTCCGTTGCTGTCTGCAGCGACGACAAGATTCGGAGGAGCTACAACGGCTCCGCTAATCGGACTTGATGCGGGATTGATCACCTTTATCTCGGTCAGATTAATCAGATAATCCATCAGGATGGGAATCGTAACTTCCCTCCCGGCAAAAACAACAAATCTTCCACTTTCATTTCCGTAATTGGGTACGCTTACGTTGAATCTGTATAAGCCGGACGGCAAAGTTAGAGTTTCGGAGGTGCTCGCCGTAACGTTAACGCTTCCGTTGATTGTTATTCTTCCAACCAGCCTATCTCCGGTTAGGATATCCCGCACATCGAAAGACACGCTTCCGTTTATAGGTTTGAGGTAGATTCCAGCGTAATCGTTCCCGATTTTTTGAAGCTCCGTCTCGTTTGAGATCGATATTCTGTATATTGCCCTGAAGAAGTCTCCACACGCATTTCCGGACATATCATCCGTTAATTTAACCGAAGTCGAATTGTCGAAGAGGTAGATGCTGGATAGATGATAGGAGCATGGTGGATGACTCCAGCCGATTATTTCGAGAACGTCGCCATCATTTAGAGTAAGGTTGATCGGAGAGTACATTCTTTCAGAATCAAGGTAGCTTGAAAGTGTTACACTTTCACCGTTAACATTGATCTCCAGGAAACCATCAACGCCGATATCGGTAAGATTCTCTCCGGCAAGCGTTACGTTGCTCTGCGAGATCTTCAGCTCGTAAACCGGGATCTCCCTCAGGAGTTCGGTATTTCTTGGATTTGCATAGAACATCTGGCTGATGTTTTCGTAACCGCTTGCATTGACGTAAAGTCTATGTAAGCCTTGAGGTGAGAGGAACTCGAAGTAGCCATCGGTTGTGTTGACTTCAGTTGTGTAGAATCTTACCGTAGCATCTACCGGCTTGCCCGATATCAGATCCATAACCCTTCCCTTTATCTTTGGAACTGCCACATAGATGTCTTGCCTGAGCTTCTTTCCAGCTTTAACGTGTACGGGAACAGTCACGTTTATCATCTTGTTTACATATTCGAGCTGATATTCTCCCGGTGGAAGCACGAATGAGTACATTCCATCCGCTATCACAACCGACGTTGTCACGTTGCCGAGAGCCGTTATCCATCCCTCGTTAACTATATCTCCATCGTAGTTGTAGATCGTGCCGTAAACCATTCCGTAATTTTCGGAGATGTTCTGTGCCAACGGCACGAGATAAAATACTTCCCTCCTCGTTTCGTTTTCATAAATGTCCACTTTTCTGACAGAATCGTAGTACCCCGTTGCGTAGATGATCACCGTATAGCTATCACCCGGTAGAGAAACTTCAAACGTTCCGTTTTCCGCTAAGATTTCGGTGGATGCTGAGGGTGAATAAAGTTTTACGGTTGCATTTATAGTTTTACCACTCATCAAATCCTTGACAAGACCAACAAGCTCACCATCAGAAGCGGTATAGGTCACGCTTTCCGTGTCAAAAGCCCCAAGACCACTGACCTTTAACTCTATTGTCGATCTTTGCTTCAGATCGTGTGTAAATGAGACGTTAACTTCTTTCGTTTCACCAGGCTGCAGATCCAGTGGAATCAATTGTCTAAATATTTCCTTTCCGTTGACAATTACAGTGAAAATGGTTGAATACGAATAGGGAATTGAGAACTCATTTTTCACAACTATCGTGGCATTTATCGTTTTAGACGTAAAGACATAGCTTTCAGGTTGTATATCAACCGATACACCTTTTTCTCTGACTTCAAAGCCTTTAACAGTTATTATGGTTCTGCCATTTATCGATGCAAAAACTGTAAAAGCCCCTCTTGGCAGGTTTGGAATATCATGTTCGATGACCGTATAGCCGTTGGCTGGTACGACCACAGTGTAATCTTTCTCACGCCATGGGCCAAAAATGTGGTGTCTTATTTTTGCGTTAACAGTTTTGTCCTCGCTTCCATAGTTCCATATTATCAGCTTCATATGGGCGGTAGCTCCAACCGGATAAATTTCCCCATCGCTTTGCAGAGAAGCGTAGATAGTTCTGTCAGCTGTATAACCACCCTTAAACGGTTTGTAGTACAGAACAGCGAACTTCTTTTCATCAACACCGATGTACGACACGTTTCCGTTGGTAAAGGTAACGTAATTCAGCGAATACGTTCCTGGCTTGAGCTTCCCAGCAGAGAATTCAATTACCTTGGTCTCATTTGGATTTATCGTCACATCCATGCTCTTGCTGAAAACAGATCTGCCCGAGCTATCAACTATAGTGACTTCAACTTTATCAACAGGATCAAGTCCGTAGTTTGTGGCGTTGAACTTGATCTTTACATCATCACCGTAATCGAAAGTTTCCATGTCCTCATCGAGACACCAGTTGATCAGATCGAGGATAAGGTTCTTCTCATCCCTCGTCATCTGGTGCATCGTGTAGGCTATGTCGGAGTAGAGTGTAGTGGCTACAACCTTCCCATCTCCGTAGTCGTAGATAATCATCGATGGCTGGTTGTTCTTGACCCTTCTCAGCACGATTGTCGAGTTTTCGGGAACTTTCATGAAATATCCATCAACGCTGAAGTCCGGTTTAGCTTTAGTTTGACTTGCTAGGAAGGGCATGTACGTATCAATTATAGATGATTTATACCTGCAGCTCTGATCTTCCATGTATCCGAATGCTTCTATTTCGTCACCCCTCGGGAGAATTGAGTAGTCTGCACCTTTGATTTGGGTGAATACGATTAGCTTGCCACCATTATATACATATGCATTGAGATTTTCGATAAACTTTTTATTTCTTACAAGTTCATCTATTGAACCTGAAGGAATTAAAATTACCTTAAAACTTCTCATTTCACCGTAGTCGTCATCTGGATCTAATAATGAAACATATATTCCATTTTCCAGCATAAAATTCATAATTGACTCATACTCGCCACTTCTCAGAATTGCAATATCTGGTAAACTCCAGAAGTCATCTTTAATTGAAGATAGAAGGTGCCAGAAGTACAATCTTTCAAATTCTGGATGGTTCTTGAACAGACTTGCACTGTAATATGGAATTCTTAGTGTTTTTTCTATTTCAAGTACATTTAGGGATTCGTAGTCGATTATAGGGATTGTAAAATTGACTTCATAAATACCCAATTGTTCCACTTCCAGCTCCTCATTAGAAAGTTTTCCAAAAACTGTTTGCCTCCTCTCAAGTATTTGTTCGAGTGATTTCTTATATGCCCAAATGGTCTCCGGATTTAGAATGTAATCGGTTTCAAATCCTGCAAGCTTATAAGAAGCAGCGGTGGCAACTAAATCTATCCTATTCTTTTCAAATGATAATCTTATGAATGAATCTGTAATACTTGCAGGCTTAGTTATGGATGTCGAGACATCATACGTGTCATCAGCTCTTTCTCTAGCAGTAGGTGCAGCTTTTTCTTTGGGAATATCTAAATCCAAGTTATCTTTAAGGAATTTGTTTATCTCCTCTTCTATTTTTTCTGCTTTGTCATTATCCATAGATTTCAATGCTTCCTCCAACTTATCATTAAGTTCCTTGAAATAATTAATAAGTTTTTTTATTCTCTCGAATTCTCCATGTAGAAACTTTATTTGTACATCAATAGGAGGCACTTCTCCTCTTTGTTTAAAATATTGCTCAAATCTGAATTCTAGGTAGTCAAGATATTGGTCGGGAATTCCGTAGTATCGTGAATATGTGTCCATATCTTTTATATTTTTTATCCTTTTTATAGCTTCAGGAATACTTATGTCATGTTCTTTTGCGTAATTTGCTATTATTATGTTGAAAGACTCATAAATAGCAGTGTTATCTACGAGTTCGTCACCGCAAAGGAAGATCATGGGCAACACGTATCTTTTTTCATAGATGGGTTTCTTAAGGCAATATTCGCTGACGGATTCGTATGAAGAAGTACTAGTATCATGTCTCAAAGGTACAACTCGGTCTTGGTTTTTTAAATATGACTTATAGTAAAATCCACCTCCACCACTACCGGGAATTCCTCCGGGAACAAAAAAGGTACATTCCCATCTATAACCCGCAAATTTTGTATAATATGGTGCTCCGCCAATTCCCATGAATATAGATTGAAAATTCGCTTTTTCCCTTTCATATGGACCCAAAATGAAGTACTCTGATATATCTACTCCAGCTTGTGCAGCAGTGACTGCCAAAGACAACCAGAAAGATACGGGGGCAGTGAGTAATCCTATAGCAGTAGTACCGGTAATTGTACTATCCAGCAGAAAGTTTCCAATTGCAGATTTGATCTTGTCCCAACCATCTTTGGTTTTACATTCTTTAATTAGCTTTACTCCTTGGTAAACGTCCCAACCATTTGTAAAAAGTGAAAAAGCAACGTCAGGTAGTGCTTCAGCCATTGCTTTTTTCAGCTTAGAAACTTTTTGCGGAGGTAATTGTCCTTCCTTACCAGGACCAGTAAATATCCTTAACCTTTCAATGGAAGATTGCAGCTTAAAAATCTTTACATTTGAATTATCAATTTCCTTTACAATATTTTTGTTAATTGTACTTGCTCTTTCTATATTGTATTTTACGTATCTAATTTTAAATTCTCCAGAGAAATCATTAGTATATTTTTTCAGTATCGTTCCCGTTGTAAAATCATCAAATGCTTCTGCTTTTACTTTAATCTTGGATATTGAGTCTTTCACTCGGTCTATATCTTCCACAGGTATAGGAAATACATCTTCAAACAATTTTTCTACTTTTTCAACATATCTCTTGCTTTTAACTCTATCTAAGAAATCATTTATTACATCGAAGCGTTTACTCGTACTGCCCAGTTCAGTATTTGTAAATCCAGCATCCATTTCAGCTATGGACCTACGTAGCTCATTATAGTATTTTTCTGGATCCTCATCAGGTTCTACAATGAGTTTGCACAATTCCATCAATTTTTTGTCGTATTCTCGTCTCTCTGGAAAGTATAGCAATTTCTTAAATATGTCTTTACTTAAAGCTTTAGTTTCTACAGTTAAAATTTGATACTTCTTTAAAAACTCATTCAGGTCATTTAATTTATTATAAAGTTGATTTTTTTTACTAATTTCTTGTAACAGTTCTTCTTCCTTTGAGTCTTTTAGCAGCTCAATACTATTCTTAACTAAATCTCTTCCAGATTTACCATAACTGCCAACTTTGATAGCTTTTCCAATCGGGTCTCCCTCAGCTTTATTTATTTTCTCAATTTCCTCTTTAGTTAATGATAGAGCCGGCTGTGAAGCTACTAGCAGGAAAATCAGCATTACTGAAATAGCCCTGATTAATACTTCTCCTGCCATGGTATCACTACAACTAATTAAAAAATTTAAGTGTTTCGATGTTGAACGAGCCAACATTACCATTATTATCTTCAGAAATCCAAAAACGATCCTAATTTTAGAGATTGGAAATTGTTGCGAAAGATAAAGATGAGTAAGATGAATGCAGAAAGTAAAGAGAATTAGATAAAGGATCTCAGATCTCACGGTTCTCCAAAAAAGTAATATTCTAAAGTTTAATACATCAAATCAGCCCAAATAAATGGGCAAACCACTGTACAACTTTGATAATGCCAACTTTTACCTTGTTAACGATAGTTACACCTTCATAAGTTATCTTTCCGCTCAGAAGTGCATCTTTCGTTTCCTGTACTGGATCATCTGAATTTATTATCCTTTCCACCGTCTCCTCATCAGATATAAGTCTCAAAGTTGGATTCTCTGGTGTCCCTCTCTCCAATTTTGTTATGTATCCCCTCGAATCGGTTGTTGCCCCGAATTCAATATCACCACCCTCCTTCTTTATGATTACATGAATCACTTGGTTTCCAAACACGTCTTTGATTAGGGGCAAGTCTGGAATTATGTTATCCACGTTCGGGTTGTATACATCGAGCAAGTAGTGTTCAGCCTCTTCAACAGTCAGAGCTTTTGCCGTAGCTGTAGCAACCACTACAGCCAAAAGCAGTAGTGCGACAATCCTTACGTTCATGCAAGTTAGCAAAACTTCGAGGTTTTAAGTGTTTCGATGTTTAACGTTAATTCTGATTTAAAATTTTAAATAAAATTTAGAAAATTAGTGAAATTTAAATCAAGCCTCATAGCTTCAGAACAAAGGATGTAAGCTCTTTTATTGAGCTTGTTACGGGATGGTCTTTAAAACTCTCAACAAAGAACGGCTCATCCATTGTAACTTCGCAACTGCAGGGAATCCTTGCAACAATTTCAATGGGCAATTTTAACTCCCTCCCATCATCCCTGTTGATGATGCCGTAAACTGGTTTTGATATGTTCTCAATTATTTTGAGCATGCTTGAGGTTCCATCAATATCAATTTTATCCGGGCGTAAGACAAGGAATATTACATCGCTCAAAACGAGGGAATTTATGCTTGAATAGCTAAGCCCTGGATGTGTGTCAAGTATGAGGTAGTCGAAGTCAAGCTTCCTAAGGCTAAGCAGCTTTTCAAGAGTTCTAAGTTCATCCTTATCACTCTTCCTGAGCTCTCTCTTTATATCCTCTGGGTTGGGTGAAGCTAAGACTGCACTCAGCTTGTCTGAAACACTCACCAAACACTTACTTAAATCAGCACCCCTGTAGAGAAAATCGTTTATGTACTTTTTCTCTTCAAAGAAAGAATACAAACTTGGCGCAAGCAAGTCTAAATCTACCATGCACACTTTTCTCTTTCTCGAAAGCATGTACGCCAAGTTTACTGCAATGAAGGTTTTTCCAACACCACCTTTAAAGGAGTGCAGGCTTAAAATCTTCATTTGGTAGCACCCCCAAATCTTGTAGCTCTTGCAGCATACTCCTCCTCAGAAAGCATGGGTTCTTTAACCATAGCGATTGATACGGAAGCTAGGATTAGCAGGATTAGGGCTAGGGATTCGAAGTCGAATGGATTTAAGTTGTAGTAAATCAACGCTTTATATCCGAAAAGAATCGAAGCTACGATTGTAAAAACGCCAATGCTGTAGTGTTTAGCTTCCGAACCATAGTAGCTCAAATCAGCCCAGATAATCATCGAAAAAACATCCAAAAATCCGTAAGAGGATTGAATTAGGTATGCTGAAAGTGTTAAAAACCTATTAAAGAATACGTACGAGAGCGCGAGTAAAGACAGCCCAATGATTGACACAACTTTCCTTCCAATTCTGTCGTAGAGGTAGCCAGCAAACAAAACGATTAGGATGTAAAACAGTGCGTGAACATTAATTCCAGCACTTCTAAACTCTGGCTCCATGGCAGCGTACATAAATCCGCTTAAAATGTAGAAAATTGCTACAGGCAGTATGAAGTTAAAAATGTCCCTGTTTATCGTCCAGACGTGCATGTCTTTAACGTTAAGCTCTGGCAGGAAGAAGACAGGTATCAAGGGAATTACTACTAAGAACACGTTACTGGAGTTGCTGTATTGTATCCACAACAGAAAAGCGTTTGCAAAAGCCACTCCAACTGCAAGAGTTTTTGCCCTCTCCCACGGCTTTACAATCCTTGCTATTAAACTCCCCCATATAACAACGTAAACACCTAAAAATATGCCTTGAATTAGTGCAGCTAAGATAAAGAATCCAAAGTAAAATGAAGCTGCTGCAAGAATTAGAAAGATTGCAATGATTTTCGTCACTAGAACTCTTCTACTTATTCTATCGACGAAAAAGCCACCGAGGGAAATTCCTACGATGTGTGTAAGCAGAAAAGTAGTGTAGTATTCTTCAGCATCTTGCAAGTTTGTTGTTAAGGGGCCGAAAAGAGGAAAAGACAAAAGGTATGAAACAAACCCCATGATTAAAATTAATATAATCAAGTTTTCTCGCATAAAAATCACTCTCAATCCAAGTAGAAGTAGACCTTTCTTCCAGTCCTCCTCTTACGAATATACCCCATCTCAACGAGTATGTTCAAGTAATGGCTTTCTATAGCTCTCCTTCTCCCAGTAATGGCTGCAACTTCTTCTGCTGTAGCTTCTTTGAGCTGCAAAAGTGCCATGTACGAAGAACGAAGGTTGTCTGGAAGTTCAAGAAGGAGGAGTGGATTAACGTTATCGTAATAGCCTTTATTGCTATCACCCAACTTCATTTCAATTTTTTCAAGCTTTTTATTTATTTCAGTAAGTATGTCTCTGATTGTTACAAGAATTTTTACAAGTTCGCAATCCATTGCTAACCCTCTCCATAGTTATCAGACAAAACTTTAAAAATTTAGCTATTTGCTACTAGTGAGCATGTTGTCAAGATTTCCGTTCAGGAGTTCTTTTGATTCTGTACAGAGTTGGATTGAGAACTTTATGGCATTCTACTGGGGGTGTTAGGTTGACACCCCATTTGTGGTTCTTAATTTAGCTCTTTATACGCAAGATTAAAATTCTCCACAGCTAAGAATAATATGATGCTTGATTTTCTTCTTGAGAGAGCGCTGGAGATAGCAAGGAGGGTGGATGCAAGAGCAGTGGTCGTCATATCCGATGAAGAGGTCAGAGAGAGGGTAGTTGATGATATCGTCATCTTCGCTGCTCCCAAAAGCTATACCACTCTGCTTGAGAGTGCAATGAGCACAATAGAAGAGACAAGTCAAGACAACCTCATGGCGAGACTTGCTGAAAGATACATAATGCTCACCCAAGCAAAGGACTACATCTCGAGTATGCTTTACTTTAAAGGAGTTGGCCTCGATGGGATCGCTGTTAGCGTTATCAGCGTGGAATCTTTAAAGGGAATAGCTGTTGTTGACCTCAGCAAAAGTAGAATTCAGAAGGCCCTCCTTGAATGCACGGAGCGCGTTGATAGCCGCGTGATGAAGGCTGTTCTTTCGGTAGCTCTGAGCATTGCGCAGAAGGGGAGAGAAGGCAAACCAGTCGGAACGGCTTTCGTGATTGGAGATGTAGAAGAGGTGCTAAAGCGTTCCAGGCAGTTGATACCGAATCCCTACCAAGGTCATCCGGAGTCCGTGAGGGACATAAAAGACCCGACCAATTGGGAAAGTGTAAGGGAGTTCGCCCAGCTCGACGGTGTTTTTATCCTTGACGAAAAGGGGTTGATAGTTGCTGCCGGCAGGTACATAGAAGTGTCTGCAAAGGACTTAAAGCTCAAACAAGGTCTTGGCGGGAGACACATTGCGTGCGCAGCTATAACGAGGGAAACTAACGCCATATCGGTGGTTGTGTCGGAGAGTGGTGGGGATATAACTGTTTATAAAGATGGGGAAGAGATCCTCGAGATATCCGGCAGTATTTTATGATCTAAATATCTTGCATACTTTCGAGTCTTCTTTTTAGTCTTCTCGCCTTCAATACGTAGTAGGGATAAAATACTGGAAAAGTATAGAATTCCATCCCCTCAAAATTCTGCTTTATTGGAACGAAAGCAAAGGCGAGAAGTATAAGAGGATATGCAAGCTGTCCCCTTGAAACAAAAACGGGTGTAGCTACAAGTGTAAGCCCGCATATTAATGCAAGGGTCTTCTTTGCCCCTTCTGCTTTAAACTTCGCGAGTTCCGATTCAATTTCTAAATCCACTTCATCTTTAGGCCTTCCGAAGCTTGCGGTAGTTGTAAATTCTGCAATAACATCTACAAGCTCGTTGGATGGTAATTTAACAAAGGTCTTACCCCTAAACGAGGCGACAACTATGCTTTTTGTAAATCCAAGTTTGATCTTCGTCATTCTCGGCTTTTCGTACCTCTTCACTTTATGCGGTATCTTCTTCCACTGCAAGAACCGTTCAATAGCGCTCACTACCCTTTCGTAGTCTGCACTGAGCAGGTATCTCACATCTGCTCCTATGAGCGATTACTTAATTTACTTTTCCTTAGCTTTTGGCATGTGGAGATGTATTCTAGCGTTGGAAAGGTCGGGATCTTACATAACGCTGCTGGCATGGAGCATAATAAACTACAAATAGTCGGATAGTATTTATTAAGGCAATTAGGACTTTGTAGCTTTTACATTAACAAAGGCTAAGAGCTACCGAAAGTTTAAAATCCCATATCATTTCATGATGTAAAAAAGGGGGGTAATAGCGAAGGATGAATCCAGACATTTGCAGCATTTGTGGGTTGCCGAAAGACCTTTGTGTCTGTGAGGAGGTAGCAAAAGAACAACAGCAGATTGTTATAAAGGTGAACAAGAGGCGTTATGGAAAAGAAGTAACAATGATTGAGGGCATTAACAGCAGCGAGATAAATTTAGAGGAATTGGCGAAATACCTCAAGTCAAAGCTTGCATGTGGTGGAACCGTTAAAAACGGAGTAATAGAACTCCAGGGCAACCACATCAGTAGGGTTAAGGAATTACTCGTGAAGAAAGGCTTCAATCCAGACAGAATCAAAGTTTAATTAAGATACGAGGGCAAAATAAACATCCTCAAGTCTCATTGCTTCAGAGTATATGTTTACTATTTTACCTCCAGAAACCGCGAGATTCTGAATAAACTCGTTCAACTCCTTTACGTCCTCCGTTACGAACTTGTCGATTCTTCCGTTCTCTCTGTACTGCACCACGTATTTCCTTCCTGTTTTCAGCTCGTCCATCGGCCCATAGTAGAGAACTTCTCCCCTCTTCAGAATCAAAACCTTGTCGCATACGGATTCAACGTAGTACATGTTGTGCGCTGAGAATAGTATGGCTTTACCCTCCCCTCTCAATTCCTTCATGAAGTTTGCAATGAAGAGCGATGTTGAAGGGTCTAACCCACCGGTTGGTTCATCGTATATTAGGATTGTAGGATCGTGAATGAGAGTCCTTGCAATTGCAACTTTTCTCTTCATTCCCTTTGAGAACTCTCCAAGCGTTTTGCCTTCCGGTATTTTAAGCATGTCGAGAAGTTTCTCTATCCTACTTTTATCCTTAACACCGTAGAGAGATGCGAAGAACGATAGGTATTCGAACGCATCCATGTTCTCGTAAAGGGAATCGACTTCAGGCAGGTAGCCTATGTACTTCTTTACATCCTTAAATTCTCTAAAATCTTTACCAAAGTACTCTATTTTCCCATCCGTTGGTTCTATGAGTCCGGTTATTGTTTTTATTATCGTTGACTTGCCAGCTCCATTTTCACCTATTAAGCCGAGAATCTCTCCTGATTCGAGCTCGAAGCTTATGCCTTTAAGAGCCTCGAAGTCTCCATAGTTCTTTTTTAAATCTCTAACCTTTAACACAACCATTATTATAGTTGTGGCGACAGGCATATATTAGTCTTTTTCCGTAAATGAATGATAATGAGGTTGTTCGGCGTTTCACGCCTTGAGCTAAGGAAATCAAGGAAAAAATACAGCAAAAGTCTCGTCATTGTCATAATTCTTTTAATCGCAGTTGCTGGCTTTTCTGCATACATCTCAGCCCTTGAGGGTATAAAATCTGACAGCGGTCTCTACGTTGTTGCAGGGCCATACTCCATCAACGAAAGACACTTCGTGAGCTATTACGCTCCTATTAACAAAGCAATAGAGCTCGTAAGGGAAGGCAAAGCTGATGTAGCACTCGGGCAGTTCATAATAGCCAGAAGTTCAGACAATTCCCTAGCAGCTGCAGACGAACTTAGGGCTGCGATTCAGAGGCTATTCGAAGAGGAACTTTACAAGAAGTACGGAAGCAAAGCGTTCCCAGTCTTCATATCGGTGGAGTACGTTAAGAGGGAAGTAGGCTACCAGATCGGCGTCAAAGAAGTGAAAGAGAAAGGGAAAGTGAGTGAGGAAAAAAAGAAGATGGGTAGGGAAGTAAAGAAGCCTGTACGGACTCCTGCAGCACAACCAGAAAAGCCACCAGAAGTTGGCGAAAGGATAGGGAGGGTTATTGGTGTTCAGGAAGAGTACGTCACTCCTCGAAATTTTTCTCCACCAAACCTCTTAGGTAAGCTCGTTTATGCGTTTCTCTTCATACTTCCATCTTATTTCGCGATACAGGTTTTTTCATCCTCTCTCATCGAGGACAAAACGGCTAAGAAACTCGATGTGTTACTTTCAACTCCGATCTTACCCATATCCATCTTACTCGGAAAGTTTCTACCCTATTTTATTATATCGGTACTCTCAGTCTTTGCAGTTTCTGTTTTGTTGGGAAAAAGCCTAATTGCCATAGTCTACGTGCTTCCAATAATTCTTTTCTTTGCAGCCCTTCAGGCTTTTTTCGCTGTAAACGCAAGGAGTTACAAGGAAATGACGTTCTTCGTAATTTCAACATCCCTTATCGTTACGGCCTACGTATTTATTCCTGCAATTTTCGCCGGCACGATTCCCGTTAGCAAGGTGTCGCCTATTACTCTCATGCTTGCAAGCTTTGAGGGGGAGGAAGTGAGCATCAGAGACTACCTCTTTGCCACGTTTCAGTTCTACGCTATGGCAGTTGTGCTTTATTTAATGGCAGCAAAATCGCTAACGCCAGAGATAGCCCATTCCTCAAAGAGCATTCCTGAAAAAATAGTTATGGCTTTGTCCCGTCTAATAACAAGGGAGTGGTGTGCTTTTTTTGCTGCAATGGCTGCAATACCCTTTGTTTTTATGGTGGAGTTTATGCTTCTCTCCGTTCTCTTTGTTCTCCCACCGGATTATTCCATCCCAGCGTTTATAGGTGTTGTCGCAGTCGTGGAGGAATCTTTTAAGGCTTCAATTCTTCTCGCTGCCGGATGGCGAAAGCTCTCGCCTTACGCTTCCGCAATTGCGTGCGGTCTCGGCTTTTTTGCGGGAGAAAAACTCATAGTCCTGTTAAACGTCGCAACTCAATACAACACGTTACTGCTTGCTCAATTCTTCCTCTTCCCTCTAGCTCTTCATATATCAACCGTACTGCTTTTCACCCTCTTCCGCTCAAAGCCGGTGTTCGCCCTTTCAATTGCATCGATAACCCACTTCATTTACAACCTTACGGTGGTGATGCTGCTTGCGTAAGCTGTTAAGCCAAATTCTCGCAATAGCCATGAAAGACTTAAGGAGCGTTGCAAAGGAGAGGACGTTCCTAATGGCTATCGGCCTTCAGCTATTCGTTGCCATGTTTGCTTCCGTTCTCACTTTCGGCCTCCTTGTCCTCTACAACCCTTCATACGCTGGAGTTGGTGGAGAAGCCAAAGTAGGTTTTGTAGGCGATGCACCAATTCTTGAAAGTGTGCTCAAGCCTGTGAAGTACGATTCAATTCAGAGGGGTATGGAGGACTTTAAGAGTGGGAAAATTGATGCACTAGTGTGGCTTCCTAAAGAGAACGTCAATTCAACCAATTTTGTTAGAGTTTACCTTCCTAAAGAGGAAATTAAGGCCATACAGGCCTCCATATTTCTTAAAGAGAAATTTGTAGAATACGAAAAGAGGCTTAGAGAAATGAGGGGAATTCCTAGCGAATCGGGACTTAAAATCTACTCTACGGATTTGGAAAGCATTAACGTTCCGGAAGGAGCATCTGTTCCGTTTAAGCTGATATACGTCGTACTTGTACCCCTTTTGATGCTAACAACCGCTGCTACGGTTGCTGGTATGTTTATAGACTTGGTTACGGAGGAGGTTGAATCAAAAACTGCTCTGGTTCTTCTCGCTTCTCCGCTCACACCTACTGGCATCATCACAGGCAAAATTATTGCAGCGATTCTCCTTTCCTTAGCCCTAACACCAACTTGGATGGTACTCCTCATTCTAAATGGAGTGGAAATGCACAATCCGCTGCTCGTTGCACTGCTGGCTATTGCAACTTCTGCAATGTTCATATGTGTCGCTTGCATCGCAATCCTTACGGGCGATAGGGAGAGGGCGCAGCTTGTGTTCTCTCTCGCGGTTATAGCAATGGTGCCTCTCTTCTTCTCCTCTCCGCTCAGTCCCGCCGGGCTTATTACAAGAATAGCTGCCGGTTCACCATTCGAAGCATACGCTGTTATCGCATACCTTCTATCCCTAGTTGCGCTCTACCCCTCAGCGCTCGTTGCCGCAAGAGTGCTAAAAGCTGAACGTTAAGCTATCGGGTAATTAAAACAGCTAACTAAAACCGCAGTTAAAATTTAAAATTAGAAGTAGAAGTATTCAAAGTAATCGACTTCGTAGTCCTCTATTCTTCCTCTTTCTGCGTAATCGGCAAGCTCCAAATCAATGGGTATCTCGGCTATGTAGTCTATTCCGTACTTCCTTGCCAGTTCCGCGCCCTTCCTCTCTCCAAAGAGGTAGAATTTCTCGCCGCATTTTGGACATTCAAAATAGCTCATGTTTTCAACCAAGCCCAGCACTTCGGTATCCATCTTTTTAGCCATGTTTATAGCCTTTTCCACTATCATGGCACTCAAATCCTGGGGAATTGTGACCATAATCAGTCCGTCGAGGTCGACGAAGTCCATCACTGTAAGAATTGCATCGCCTGTGCCAGGAGGCATGTCGAAGAGCAAGTAGTCAAGTTCTCCCCAATCAACGCTTCCTAGGAAGCTCCTCATTGCCGTGTTCACGGCTAAACCCCTCCATATCACTGGAGATTCCCTGCTTGGGAGCATGAATTGAATGGAGAGGATTTTGATACCGTATCTGTCACTGTAAACGGGAGTTATGCCTGAGTCGTGTATGGTCAGTTCCTGTGCCTTATCCTCAATGCCGAAAAGCTTCGGAATGCTCGGGCCAAGGAAGTCGGCATCAAATATGCCAACGTTGTACCCTTTTCTCGCATAGTGAACGGCAAGTAAGGCTGTAACTGTCGACTTTCCAACCCCACCTTTCCCACTCGCTACCGCAATTTTGTGCTTCACACTTTTTAGCCTTTCAGCAATATCCTTACCAGTGATAATTCTTTCCTGCATTCCTTACCACCTCAATATGGAGTTGCCCAACTCTCATCATCTTTGTAAACCTTTTCGTCTATTATCATCTCCCCTTCCACAATTGGTTTTGGTTCAACAACTGCCTCTATCCTAAAGAGCGTCGAAGTGTACCAGTTCCAGTCAACCTTGGCTTGAAGTTTCCTAACTATGGGCAGCTTTTCCTGAAAACGGAAAAAGTTCTTATCTTCTGGAGGATAAACGCTGAACTTCCTCCTTAAATCGGTAATAATGAAACCCATATCGTAGATCATCCTTTGTATCTCGTACCACTTTTTACGGGAAGCTTCGAGTGTTGTAATGCCAAAGTAGCCAGAACAGCCCGGGCCTTTTAACGTGGAAACACCCCTCGATAGAAAAAGTCTCAGGCCTGGAAGGGTTTCAACTGGGTCTGTAACGAAAACATCGTATTTCTTTCTGTATTCTTCTGGAAAAGCTTGTTGCACGTCGTAAACAACCGCTTCTATGTTGAGTCCGTGCTTATCGGCTGTTTTATTTATGAAGTTCACGAGCCTTTCGTCGATTTCAACAACTGTGATCTTTTTTGGAATGCCCGTAAGCGATGCGGCAATGCTGAAAAGGTCATCATCGCCCACAACGAAGATGTTCGTTGCAAGATCGCCCCTTTCATAGACGAACTCTACCCTCCGCATAACGTCCTTTGTAGCCATGAAACCTTGGTCGTAAACTTCTATCGCTTCCGGCCTCTCCCTTGCTATCTCCTCGTACCTCCTTAACGTTTCTGCAAAATCGACGACGTATCCTGTCCCTCTGCAACACTTGCATCTTACATCAACGCTAATTGCGCAAAGCTCTTCCTTGAGCTTTTTACCCCTCTCGGTTAGCGAAACCTTTCCCTCCTTTACGGATATCAGTCCCTCCCTCTCCATTGCTTGCAGTAGGTCGAAGAACTCTCGTAAACTGGCATCTTGGGAGTCTATGAGCCTGTAAACAGACATCTCTCCATCGAGAGCTTGTAGAATCTGTCTGCGTATTCTTTCCATCATTTTTAACCCCGATCTAAAACGTAGTGTCTGTAGGATTTCGGTTTAAATCGTTTGATAAAAAGCTCAAAAGCCTTTTCAGCTTTCTTCGTGTCTCCACAGGTAAAAACGTCAAGATTTACAAGCTCGTACTCCGGCCACGTGTGTATGCTTACATGCGATTCTGCTATGAGTACCACTCCCGTAACTCCATGGGGATTGAACTGCTTGTACACGCTTCCTACTTTTGTAAGCTCAGCTTTACTGACTACATCCTCTACTATCTCCCTCACCGTTTTCTCATTTGAAATTAGCTCCTTTGGAACTCCATACAATTCCGCAATTATGTGTTTCCCGACTATCATGGTCATCACCCATCTTTTTTCACCTCTTTTGAAGGATTTGCCTTTTTTTCAATTTTTATTAATTTACCGATGGATAGACGGGTTTTTGCCCGCGTGGCGTTGTTTATAACGAATTTACTTTTGAGCGTGCGCATCAGAGCTAAGGTATATTGATTTTTAAAGTTTTCGCATAATTTGGACGGAGGAAAAAAGGCCATAAACAAAACAAAAAGTGTCGACGCTTTTTGTTCTGTTTTTAATTAAGCAAAATCAACAGCTTTTGGCTACAATCCGGGAAAACATTTAGTTTCGAGTTAATTCACGGAATAGTAAGTATTTTTTAACAGTATAATAGTTAACAGTTAACAAGGTTCTAAATTTTGCAAACTACGAAGTTTCCGTTAAGCAAGCCAAAGAGCTTCTCCCCCTCTTTCAAAGGAATGAACACGCCTTCACCCTCTATTGACGTACAGCGGTGAACACTTTTTATTTCAAAGTCCTCAATTACTATCCGCAAGAATTCGGCGTTCTCAAGCTGCTCACAGCCTTTTTTCAGCATTGCCGGCATGAGGTTGTATGCCTTACCCTCCCAAACACCAAGCTCGCGGCCATAGTAGAGCTCTTGGAGAATGCGATTAAAGAAGTACCAGTCCTCCTCGATGAGTTGCTGCCTCGAATAGCTACTCAGCACAGCAAGGACATCTTCGACATTCTCCGGCATATGAATCCACGTGCAGTTTTCACAGTTCCATACGTAGCCGCTTGAAGTCAGCTTTATCTCTCCGCCGAGATCGTAAAGGAGACAAGGATAGAATGGACAGTAGCAAAAAGAACAATCTTGGCCGCTAAAATGACAGGGATAGTACTTGCATTCGTAGTTTGGCCCGTACTTTCCTTCGAGAGCTCCAAAGAGGTCTACAAGTGTTCTTTCCCTTAGCTCTCCCATACTACCACCTCAGCATAGCTACCATGTCTCCGACATCAACACCGATGTCGTTCGCCACCGGCTCGCACTTAGCCGTCAGCAGGAAGGCTATTGGCTTGAATCTACCATCCGATAAACATTCGTAGTTTGCCATACCCTTCGCTATAACTATATCTGCGCATTCAAGCCTCTCGAGTGTTTCAGAAGGCAACTCCTCCTCGATTATGCCGATAGCTCCCTCACCGTTTGTTAGTACTTCATCGGCGATTCTATCAACACCGGCAAGCTTGGCATCGCTAAGCGTCGCATCGCTAAGAATGGGCTTACCCCTCACAACAACACTTAGCCTTTCGCACGTCTTTTTTATCTCCTTCATGAGCAGGGTATCAAAGACTATCTCTCCGGCGTTGTCGGTGAGGTAAACAACTTTTCCAGAGCTGAGTTCCCTTATATCGGCCGTGTCATCTACTGCTAAGCCCTTGGAGTACTGTTTTTCGAAATACTCCATAAAACCATCTTCCGCAACTTCATGCCCCATAACGCCGTAGTCAAACGTGTTGCCTATTATTGCCGCTATTGCAGCAGCTCTGAAAGCGTCTCCTTCCATTTCAATGAACTTCTTAACCGTAGGCAGAAACTGCAAAGCTACTTCGTTGGCTCTATCTTTAAGCTTTTTGTACGGATCCTCGACTCCGAGAATCTCGTAGACTTTTCTGTGCATTTCGGTTGCGATTACGGCGTTTATTCCTCTCTCCGGATACCTCCTTGCCAATATTTTAATAGCCTCCTCTACAGCCCGATGAATTTTTTCCTCATCGCTTGTTGCTATGCTGGACTCCATGTACACCCTGTTGAGAAGGCAGGCCGGACATTGCGGAGATATTTTCATTGCTTGGATTTCTGTGAGTGGATTATTAAATCTTGTTGAAATATCCGACGCATTCTTATTTCGAGAGTCCAACTCAATACCATGAAGAGGGTTGAATTCTACACGCTGGATGACCTGAAGGAGGAACTGGAAAAGGGTGCGAGTGACACAGAAGTGGCCGTTAAGAAGTGGGGCTCTATAGTTGAGGCTTTGAAGGTTATTGAAGAGGTGAGCGTTCAGCTAACCTCCTACTGCCTAAAATATCAGGAATTTGGTTGTAGGGGCTGTCCAATTACGAAGTACGACTATCCCTGCGGACATCCGTACGCGATTTTTACGATGTTTTATCAGGAGCTCAGAAAGCTGAGGATTATGGCTGAGAGTCTTTACGCAATTCTGCTTACGATAGATAGGGAGGACAAGGAGAGTAAGAGACATTACGTGTAGCATGGAAGAGAAAATTTTGGAAATCTTTCTAAGGGTAAGGGAGAGTTTTAGCGATGTGAAGGACAGAGTTTCCTTGCTCAAGCCCTGCTTCGAGCTCCACGCATTCTCGCCGGGCTGGGCGATGAAGCTTGAGGAGTTCGAGAAAATTCTTGGCTTCAAGCCCGAGCTTATCTACAGGAGTAAAGAGGAAGTTTATGGAATTTCTGTCATCTACAAAATTGATGATGATGTGACTACAGGTATAATCGCCCACGAGTTTGCTGAAGTCGTTGCGAGGGAGAAGGGAATTTTTGACCACAAAGAAATCGATAGGATTTGTGTTGAAAGAGGGTTTGGAGAGCAACTCTTAACAGCCCTGCAAAGCGATTTCTTACCGGGATTGGTTGAAAGGTCGTTCATCGATGGGGAGGAGTTGAGGGAGAGAATAAGGCAGTTGAGAGAATTGCTGAAAATTGAAAAATTACGGAAATGATTACGTGAACTAATTTTTAAGCTTATATGCAATTTATTCGAGACTACAAGCTGAGAAAGCTTTAGAGCTTTTAGCGCAACCTCTTGAACCTCATCAAGCTCTAAGATATCTTAATACCTCGCGAAGTGAAATGTGAGGTTATTTGACAAGGGGAAAGAGAAGGGATTTAGCGATGCTATTTTAGATAAATTGAAAGAGCAATAGGAGAAGATTGGTTAGGGTTGATATAGAAGTAATGGCAGATTTGCAAATGCAGCAAAAATAGCTGAGTTGCATAGAGCTGAGATTTCCGTAGTTTTACTACGCCTATAGGAATAATGTTATTGCATTGCTTGGTGAGGATGGGGCAAGAATCTTTGCGAGAGGATTGGGAATTGAAGTTAAGGGAGGTTTAGGTTTTACCCATTGAAGGTTTGAGGAAAGGATTACCTACGTACTCCGAAGCTGTTAATTGCTTGGATAGGTGTCTGAAGTTATGTATCTCAGTTCAGATATCTGTACTGAAAAAGAGGAAAAAGCAGTTATAAATTTATGACAGCAGTCGATTGATGGAAGAAATCTGTAAGGCCATAAAGGAAAGAAGACTTTTGAAATTTCGCTATGGCGGAATTAGAGTAGTCGAGCCGTACGTTTACGGATATACGAGATCGGGAGAAGAAGTCTTGCGTGTTTCGGCTAAGAGGATACAGCAGCAGTGGAAAGCTGGGATGGAAGCTTTTTAAAGTTGATAGAATGGAGAACATCGAAGCTCTAGATGAGCACTTTAAAGAGGTTAGGCCAGAATACAATCCTGACGACAGGCACATCGTGCACGTCGTTTGCAGAATTTGATTGATCAATAATTAAAACACCCTCGTTATACCTCTATCACATCAAAATCGGAGTCATTGCTGATCAGCATACCGTCGCAAAGTTTTAAGGCACATGCTGTGAATTGCATCTTGGTTTTATGTTAAAGTTCTCGACGAGTTCATGCGCCTTTAGCACAACTTCAAAATCAACAGCGTAAATTTTAAGATTCGGGAAACTTAAAAACTTTCTCCCAGCCACCAGGCTTTCTTCTTTGCCGGCATTCTTTCTAACAGCATGAACGACTTCATCCCACGTTAGTACAGATGTACAGCCTTTGATTTTTCCCTCCACGAGCTTAACCAGATATCTTTTAGCTTTTACAACATCCTCAAGGTAATACATCTTCATCCACCTGTTCGTAGTGCTCTTCTTTCAACTTTTTCAGATCAATCGGCCCGGATAATTTCTTCTTCACAATAGAACACCACTCCTCGACAAAATCCTTCCCAGATTTTTCGGGTTTTATCACGATTTCGTTCCCTTTTATTTCAAAAACGACTTTTGTCCCCTCTTTAATCCCAAACTTGTCTCTGATGTCTTTGGGTATTGTAACTTGTCCTTTCTTACCAACAATTCGAATTCTTACCACATGGTATAAACACTAGAAAGTCCTGAAAAGATTTTTGATTAGCATTCTCACTTAATCTTACCCCCGTTTTTTCAAGTTCGTCTTCGTATTCTGTCTTTTCAGCAGATTCGATTGGCTTTTTATCCCCTTTTCGACATTCCTCTTCATCGTCAATGACAGCACTGAAACTCTTCTTACCCTTAATCCTAACCAGCTTTTCCTAAACATTATCCGGTATCACTATAGTTTTAGGTGTGTTGTAGAAGAGATTATAAAAAGTAGTTTTTAGGTTTCTTTAAGTAATTCCTCGGCTATTTTTGGAAGATAGTACGAAAGTAGATAGAATATCACTTTCTCTTTTTGCTCTAGGCCGAGTGATGAAAACTCCTCGTATCTTTCGAGTTCTTTAAGCAGTATCTCGCGAAGCACATCTAATGTTGAGCGAACTTCATAGTCAATACCTATTTTAAATGATAAAGGTTGCAGCAGTCTTACCACATTTTCGAGATCCTCCTCGATAAAAGAGAATGTTCTTAACTGTTTCGATGAAGGTGAGAGAATATAAAATACTGACAACAGAGTAAGTGGCTTAATCCAAATACCCTCTAAACCTTTACCTTGTTTCTGAGACTCTATAAGAGCGTTTCTGATTATTTCCTTTAGTTCTTTATCGTGCACACTTTCAAGATATTCAGCTACCCATAAACACTCTTTAAGCAGCTTCTCTTTATTCATTAACGGAGATATCTTCACATCTTTTAACCTGAAAGTTGTTCCGGTAAGCCTTTCTATTACTTTTTTAAAAGAATCTGCGTATTTTTCTAAAAACAACTTGAAAAATTTTATTTCTAAAAGTGAAAAGAACGGAAGTGGAGGTTGATTGTGAACAATTGTACTGCATGCAGAGTATAACTTGTCTAGCTTGGCATCTTTTAGTCCATACATTTGAGAGAACTCGCTGAGCACTCCTACGTTTATTCCCAATAATGGCATTTGCCTCTTTTTGAACTTGTTGAGTAGATCTACTAGAGTAATTTCTTCACTCAAGACATCTGGAGAAAGTTTTTGAAATTTTCTCACGAATTCTCTTTGAAATTTTTTCAGGGAGTATCTTCTTAGCTTTTTTAAATCTGATTTTTCAGCTTCGTATTCATAAGTGAACATACCATATACGACGATATCAGGATCTCCTAGAGACTTTCCGATAGCAAAATAAACAAATAATTTGACGAGATTCTCCAGAATATTCCTCAAAACAACGTAGGCAGCAGAGATATTGACAGCATCTATTAGAGTGTGAAGACGTTGGGCTCCTGTCATTAAATTCACTGTATAAAGTTCTACTGAGGGATACTTCTCCATCTCTCTACCCAATTTTCTTATCATTTCCTCAAGATTAGTTATGATGTTTTTTATTTGGTAATAATCTCCAGTTCTCTTTAACAACTTTCTAAAGTTTTCAAGTGCTTGAGGATGATAAACAGGTTCAGGAGAAATCACTCTCATAGCAATGTAAAAGAAATTGCTCCAGATCTTTCTATACAATTCCATTATGTTTTCGCCATTCTTCTCTACTTGAACTAAAAATCTTCTAGCTTCTTCTTCTAAGTAATTTATAAAGGTGTTCCAACGAACGTCTAATCTGAAATACCTTACCTGTGAGGAGGATGTGGATCTCAGGGAAACTGTTGCAAGTGGTTTGTTATTGTACATAAGAGAATCCTTATTATTTTTCAGAAACTCGACCCATTCTTTTCTAACGTCCTCTGTGGCTAAACTCATTTTTAGGGTTTTATTCATTATAGTTTGTAAGAAGTAGTAGATTTGCCAAGGAAGATCTACGTAGATTTTTCGAGTGCCAAATTTAATATTGGACTTGCGAGGTGAAACAAGACTTAGTGGATAGGTGGGAAAAAGTTCTCTTAGACTCATGATTTAACAACGTAATTTAGAAATTTAAAAATTATTAATCTAAACTTTCTTGTTCCTTCGAAAGTTTTGTAGACTTAACACAGTCTACCAATTTAGTGAGATTTGCATATGTTGTATTTGTTATTTATTCTTTGTTATTTTGATATCTCATGCTATGAAGGTGATACCTAAAACTTATAACATAAAGAAATTAAATATTAGTCCAGCCCAAACTTCTTCGCGTTGTTGTCCGCTATTGCCTGTATCCTCTCTATTTCTCTTCTACCCTCTTCGCTTATAAACAGATGTCTGAACCTCTTCTGCACCTTTAAGTACTCCTCTACGGGCTTCCTCTTTCCGATCTTCATAACGTTCGCTATCTCACCGTCAACAACCTCGTAGTTAACCCAGAGGGCCGTATCGATGGCAAGCTTGCCGACTTCGATGGTCTTAGAGGGATCAAAGCCCCATCCGGTTGGGCATGGCACGTGAATCTGTATGTACGCAGGCGTTAGATCGCATGCGGTCTTCACCTTTTTGAAGAGGTCTTTCGGGAAGGAAGGCGAAGCTGTCGCAACGTACGGAACGTTGTGAGCAGCAACTATTGCCGGAGCATCTTTCTTTGGTTTTGGATTTCCGATGCTTAGAGCTCCACTTGGAGAGGTCGTTGTATGCGCCGCATACGGCGTTGAACCACTCCTCTGCACACCTGTATTCATGTAAGCTTCGTTATCGAGGCAGATGTATACCACGTCATGCCCCCTTTCGAGCATGCCTGAGAGGGAACCAAAGCCTATATCTATCGTGGCTCCGTCGCCGGCGAAGACTACAACTTTTGTATCGCTCCCCTTCCTCTTCATTGCTCTCTCTATTCCGGCAGCTACTGCAGCAGCGTTCTCGAACAGCATGTGTATGCATGGAATCCGCCATGCAGAACGCTTGTACAAAGTTGTGGCCACTTCAAGACAACCAGTTGGTATGACGGCTATAGCATTTCTACCTATCGCCTTCAAAGCGATTCTGACGGCGAGCGCCATTCCACAACCAGGACATAAGGTATGGCCGGGAGCTAGCAGCTCTTCAATCGGCATCCCGGCTACGCTTTGAGGTTGAACCATATCACCTCTCCTCCTGTAGCCTCCTTTGCTCTTTCAACTAGCTTGAAAATGTCGCTAACTCGAGTGTCTCTTCCTCCAAGCCCCACTATGAAGTTGCAGACGAGTGGTCTACTTCTCAGAGTATACAGAGCAGATTTTACTTCACTGAAAACGGGCCCTTCATAGCCGTAGCTGAAAGCCCTGTCTATAACCGCAACTATCTCCACATCCCTCAGTACATCCCTCAACTCCTCAGCCGGGAATGGGCGATAGGTGCGAATTCTAACCAGCCCGACGTTCTTCATATTGTCTATAGCCTCCTTTATCGTTCCACATATCGATCCCATCGCTACGATGGCAACTTCGGCATCATCCATGTTGTACAGCTCAACCATTCCATTTCCGTACGCTCTGCCAAACATCTTTCTGTATTCTCTATTTATCCGCATTATGTGCCTTTTCGAGTTCTCCATGGCCTTCTGCTGCTCCCATTTGAACTCCATGTAGTCGCTTGGTAAGGCATAAACTCCAAAGGTCATTGGGTTTTCGGGATCAAGCTTGTATTCGGGCTCGAAAGGTGGCAGGAATTCATCAACCATCGCCTGATCTGGAAGCAACACCGGCTCATACGTATGTGTTAGTACGTAGCCGTCCATACATACCATCGCGGGAAGCATTACATCCTTACTTTCAGCAATTCTGTAGGACTGGATTATTAAATCCACAACCTCCTGAACGGATTCCGCATAAAATTGGAGCCATGAAGTGTCTCGCTGAGCAATCGAATCTGAATGATCGTTCCATATACTAAGCGGAGCACTCAAAGCCCTGTTTGCATTAACCATGACAACTGGCAGCCTCATGCCAGCAACCGCGTGCAACACTTCGTGCATCAACGCCAAGCCTTGCGCTGAAGTAGCTGTGAAGGTTCTCATTCCACACGCTTCTGCTCCGGCAATAAGCGATAAGGCTGAATGCTCCGACTCCACATTCACAAATTCTGCATCTAAGCTCCCATTGGCAACGAGCTCTGCAAGCCTCTCAACTATGTGGGTTTGAGGCGTAATGGGGTAGGCTGCTATTACATCCGGCCTGCATAACGCAACTGCATCGGCAACAGAATGCGAACCTTCCTGTACAACGTACCTCATTTCAGCTCGACCTCCATCGTTATCGCTCCAAGTGGGCAGACTTCAGCGCATATTCCACACCCCTTGCAGTAGTCGTAGTCTGGCACGAAGAAACCGTCCTCGGTTAGAACCAGACACCCATCAGGACAGTACATCCAGCATATGCCGCATTCAACGCACTTTATTTCACACTGCGTTTCCTGTGGGCAAACCCTTCCGCATATCGCTGGTAAAGCGTTCTTTTCTCTTAAAATCCTCGCAGCTTCCTCTAGATTGCCCTCCACTATGCACCTTATAAATCCCGGTATGTCTATCTCGACGGGGCAGCCTGAAATACAGTTGGGTTCGAGGCATTGCAAGCAGCGCTTTGCTTCTTGAACGGCAAGCTCGTAGGTGTAGCCCAGAGCGACTTCCTCAAAATCTTTTATCCTTTCCTCTACAGGCCTTTCGGGCATTGGAGTTTTATAGCGCTGGAATTCCTCTATTACAACCTCCTTCATTGTGCACCCTCCAGAAACAGTTTCTTAGCAAATTCTTCCTCCTCTCTGTAGGTGGCAAGTCTCTTTAACAGCAAATCGAAATCAACTTCGTGTGCATCAAATTCTGGGCCGTCAATGCAGGCAAACTTCGTAACACCACCAACTTGCACTCTACAAGCTCCGCACATTCCACTGCCATCAACCATTATTGGGTTCAAGCTTGCAATCGTCTTCACCCCATAGGGCTTCGTCGTTAAAGCAACGAACTTCATCATTATTGCCGGCCCTATGGCAACAACTCTATCGATTTCCCTTTCCTCCAGAAGTTCCTTTAAAGGTTCGGTAACGACACCTTTTCTGCCGTGTGTACCGTCGTCTGTCGTTACAATCAGCTCATCGCTGACTTCCCGCATTCTGTCTTCCCATATCAAAAGGTCTTTAGTTCTTGCTCCTATTATCGATATAATGTAGTTTCCAGCCTGCTTTGCTTTCCTCGCTATTGGATATACGGCAGCTGTCCCAACACCTCCACCAACAAAGACTATGGTTTCACCTTTGGGAATTTCAGACGGGTTTCCGAGGGGGCCCGTTACGTGAGCGATTTCATCGCCAACGTTCAGCCTGCCGAGTTTCATTGTGCTCTTGCCGATTTCAAGAAAAACGATTGTGATCGTTCCTTTATCTCTATCAAAGTCCGCAATTGTTAGGGGTATTCTTTCTCCCTTCTCATCTACAATTACTATAACGAACTGTCCTGGTTCGGCTTTTTTTGCGATAAGCGGAGCTTCAACGACTATCTCCTTTATGTTTGGGGCAAGCTCTATCTTTTCCAGAATCTTTGCCATTTAATCACCTCTTAGAAGTCTATCAATCGCTTCAGCAGCAATTCTACCAGCACCCATTGCTGCTATTACTGTAGCAGCTCCAGTGGTAACATCACCACCAGCAAAAACCCTTTCTTTGCTCGTTCTTCCGTATTTGTCTGCAATTATTATTCCCCTCTTTTCATCGTAAACCAATCCTTTAGTTGTACGCATAACCAGCGGATTGGGTTTTTGGCCAATGGCTATTATAACTTGGTCAACGTCGATCGTGAAGTTGCTACCTTCGATTGGTATCGGCCTCCTCCTTCCACTCTCATCCGGCTCTCCAAGCCTCATCCGAATGCATTCCATTTTTTCGACTTTTTCCTCCCCTATAAAGCGGACTGGTTGCGTTAGAGTAAGGAACTTGACACCCTCTTCTCTAGCTCTTTCTATCTCTTCCTTCCTTGCCGGCATCTCCTCCTCGCTCCTTCTGTAGACTATGAAGACCTCCTCAGCTCCAAGCCTCAAAGCACATCTAGCAGCGTCCATTGCGACGTTTCCTCCGCCTATTACGGCAACCCTCCTGCCAACTTTAATTGGAGTGTCGTACTCTGGAAAAGCGTAGGCTTTCATCAGATTAATTCTAATCAGAAACTCGTTTGCAGAGTAAACTCCGCTAAGATTTTCTCCCGGAATTCCCAGCAGAAGAGGAAGTCCAGCTCCAGTGCCGAGGAAAACTGCATCGTACTCTTCGAGCAGATCATCAACGGTTAGCGTTTTCCCAATCACGACGTCCGTCATTATCTTTACTCCAAGCTTTTTGACGTATTCAACTTCAGCCTCAACTATTCGCTTCGGCAAGCGAAACTCGGGAATTCCATAAACGAGAACCCCGCCAGGCTTGTGCAAAGTCTCGAAAATCGTCACCTCATGACCCCTCTTTGCCAGCTCTGCAGCAACAGTTAAACCTGCAGGCCCGGAACCTACAACTGCAACCTTCTTACCCGTAGGCGGTGCTTTTTCTGGTATTCTTAGTCCCCTTTCGAGTTCCCAGTCTGCAACAAATCGCTCAAGCCTGCCGATAGCCACAGGCTCGCATCCGCGTTTGCACTTCGTTTCATCGTGTACAGGTCTGAAGTTTCGCCAAGCCCCGGTTTTATTTACTACCGTGCTCCCAGCCTCGGTAACTCCCCCCGGCCTCATATTGACAACTCCTCAAAGGCTTTTTTAACCGCAAGAACGTTCTTTTCGCCAATTTTCCCACTAAACCTATTGCCAACCACCTCAACTATAGAATTGAGTGAAACTACTCCAAGCTTTGCTAACGCTCCAAGCATGATCGTATTGACTATCGGCCTCCCAAGAATGTCCGAAGCTAAGCGTGTAGCGTCCACGGTTTTTACTACTACTCCATCAAAATTGAATTCCTCTGGCGATTTGGCTGAATTTATCAGGATTGTTCCACCTTCCTCCAATCCAGCCGTAACGTCAACATCGGAGATCAGCGTAGCATCCTGCACGACGACGATGTCTGGCTCGTAAACCTGACACCTTATTTTGATGGGTTTTTCATCGATGCGACAAAAAGCTTGAACTGGAGCACCCCTTCCTTCAACTCCAAAGATTGGG